>ENA-UONU01000263-UONU01000263.1-human-gut-metagenome-genome-assembly--contig:-CS51-NODE-263-length-72016-cov-18.515376_pt1 | contig 72016 bp, 77 predicted proteins | sample MGYA00242462_ERZ724009 | MGnify/ENA metagenome assembly ERZ724009 | reverse complement strand
GGAGCTATGCTTCGTAATCAGATGCTCGGTAATTCAATTGCCGATGTAGTTCACGTTGGTTGTCACTATTTTCTACTGTTCAACCATTTGATGATGTAGTGGCAGGCTACACCAGCCGCAACAGCAGATAGAAAAGAAGATATAAATTCTGTCAACATAAACACCCCCCTTCCGTTGCTGGATTGGGTATGACAACGGGTTAATTATAACACATGTGGGGGGGGGGGGAGAGAGAAAAGCTCTACATATCTTCAGGCATGGTTTTAAAGAATTTTACTACCATAGGCAAGGTAATAGCAGCAGAAATGACATCGGAGATAGTCTGGGATATCTGGATCCCGGTAAGTCCAAGAATGGTGTTCATGAGCCAGAGAACGGGGATGAATACCAGACCGCTTCGGATCATGGATAGAAAGGTAGCCCGGCCGCTTTTGCCGATGCTCTGGAAGAGCATGTTTCCATAGAGGGAAAGTGGCATGAAGAAAAGGGCAAAGCACTGGATGCGAAGAGCGGGAATGCCAATTGCAAGGACTGTCGGATCGTCGCGGAACATGCGGACAATGTGGGCAGAGCAGGTTATGCCGATAAAGGCGGAAATGCTCATTACCACGAAACTGCTTTTGATGCTGAACCAGAAGGCATCCCGGACGCGTTTGTATTTTCCTGCACCATAATTAAAAGCGCTGACAGGCTGGAAGCCTTGTCCGATGCCAAGGGCTACGCAGAAAAGGAAGTTTATGATCCTTGTGACAATGCTCATGGCTGCAATAGCAGCATCGCCGTAAGGGCCTGCAAAACGGTTTAATACCATAACGGAAACACTGTTTAAGCCCTGGCGCATAAGGCTTGGAAAGCCGGTTGCAAGGATATTGGTGACATCCTCAAATTGGTGGGTGACGTAACGGATACTTAGGCGGCTTTGGACTTTTCCGCGAAGGAATGGGCTGATGAGGATAGCCATACTGATGTACTGGGAAACGGCAGTGGAGATACCTGCACCCCGGACACCCAGTTTAAGGACGAAAATCAGGAACATATCCCCGAAGATGTTTAAAATACCGCCGGAAGCAAGGCCAAGCATTGCAAAAAAGGCTTTTCCCTCGTATCGGAGAATGTTATTCATAACGCAGCTGGATGCCATGGCAGGTGCTGCGATCAGGATCCAGGTGCTGTATTCGATGGCGTGAGGAAGGATGGAATCGGTACTTCCCAGGAGACGCATGAAGGGTGAATGGAAGAGAAAGCCCAGGATGCAAATGAGAGTGCCGCATAATAAGGATAAAAAGAAGCTGGTGGATGCAAATTTGCGGGCGCTTTTTATATCATGTGCTCCCAGTTTGCGGCTGATATTGCTGCCCGCCCCATGTCCGAACATGAACCCGAAGGCATTGATAATAGCCATTAAAGCGAAAACGACTCCTGTTGCGCCGCTGACGCTGGTTCCCAGCTGGCTTACAAAGAAGGTATCAGCCATATTGTATACACTGGTCACAAGCATACTGACAGTAGTTGGCAGTCCAAGCTGCAGCACCAGTTTGTTGATGGGGGTTTTTGTCATTTTATCATATTGTATCTGCGCACTATCTGTTTTCATAATATGTATACCTTTATATATAAGTGTGGGAAATAGAATAAAAGGCCCTCCTGTGATTTATTTTATCACAGGAAGGCCTTTTGAAAAGCGTTTTTTACACTATTCAGTTAAAAAAGTTTACTTTGTTTTTACATAGTGGCAATTATGTTTAATTTTCGTCCAGGTCGATTGCTTCGAAAAGATCTCCAAGGGTTTCCAGTGCCGGGAGCAGCTTGGTCACACCGCAGGTAAAGAACAGGATACGGATGACTTCAAAGATCTCGTCGATGGTAGCGCCATTTTCCAGAGCCAGTTTTCCATGGACTTTCATGGTGGTCTCTGTAGATGTTGCGATACCTACTGCCATGACGATCAGTTCTCTGTACTTTTTAGGGATAGAAATGTCTTTTTTGTTGCAGTTTACATACTGCTGATAGAACATATTGATCAGGTTCGGGTCATTTCCCATGACCCGGTGGGAATCTAAAAGTTTCCCCCCACGGGCTTCTTTTAACGCTTCCAGGATTTCTCTGGAACGTTCCAGCTTAGCTTCGTCTGTCTGTTTCAACGCGATACCTTCTTTCGATATTTATAGTTTCTACAATAAATTTTGGCAAATTTCTGTATGTTATGAACGCAGGAAAAAACAAGCGGCTGCGAAGCAGCCATTTGTTTTTCACAAGCCATTAACGAACGAACCGTCTGCGTAAGCAGACAGTGGAGCGCGTCAGCGCATGTTCGTGAGTGACGAAGTGGGATTTACTGTAGGCCGTATTTGGTTTTCAGAAAATCCGGGGCATAGCCTGGGAAGAGGGCATAGGTGACTACGTCTTCTTCTGTGTGGGCAAGTGCGCCTGCTTCGGTTCTTGCTGTTTCCATTCCAGGTGCTAACTGATCGCCTGGGCGGACGAAAGCCGGTTTTTCGGATCCAAGAGCTTTTTCAAGGAGAACCGGATCAATAGGACCCGGTGGACGTCCATAGAGACCGCGGCAATAGTCTTTTAATTCGCGGCTGACCATTGCGTAACGGTTTCCGGTTAATACATTTGTAGTTGCCTGTGCACCGCACATCTGGCTGGATGGGGTGGCAAGAGGCGGATATCCCATATCAGCGCGGACACGGGTTGCTTCTTCTAATACTTCTGGAAGACGGTCATATAGCTTCATGGCTGTAAGCTGGCTTTCCAGATTGGAGAGCATACCGCCTGGGATCTGATGCTGGAGACAGCCAACGTCTACACCAACTAATTTTGTGCCAAAATCTGCGTATTTGCGGCGGAGCTCTGCGAATTTTCTGTTGATGTCAGCGAATTGTCCAAGGTCGATCTTTGGATCTCTGCTGGTTCCTTTTAAAGCTGCTAAATAGCTTTCAATCGGTGGAAGGGATGGTCCCATGGACATGGAGGAAACGCATACATCCAGTCCGTCTACACCGGCGCGGATGGCTTCCCAGTAAGCCATTTCTGCCATGCCGCCTGTGCAGTGGCAGTGAAGATGTACCGGGATTTTAAGTGCTTTTTTAAGAGCTGTGATCAGCTCATAAGCAGCTTCAGGGGTCATAAGTCCGGCCATGTCTTCTACGTGCATCAGGGATGCACCCATCTGTTCCTGCTCTAAGGCATTCTGAACGAATACTTCCGTTGTATGGAATGGGCTTACATTATACTGAACGGAACCTTCGATCTTTTTGCCGGCTTTTTTGATAGCCTTGAATGCGGTTTCGCAGTTTCGCAGATCCTGAAGGGCATCGAAGGTAAGGAATACGTCGATCCCGGCTTCTGCTGCCTGGGCAATGAAGGCTTCTACTACATCATCCGGATATGCTTTGTAGCCAACCAGGTTCTGACCGCGGAGTACCATTTTTAATGGGGTTTTCTTTACATATTTTTTGAAAGTTCTTACGCGCTCCCATGGATCATCTTTCAGGAAACGGACTGCCACATCGAAGGTAGCGCCGCCCCACATTTCCATGGAGTCATATCCTACTGCATCCATCTGCTCTAAGAGCGGGATCATATCTGCAGTGGTAAGACGGGTTGCAAAAAGTGACTGCTGTCCGTCGCGGAAATCTACACTGTTGAATTTAAGAGGAGTTCCTGCGCCTGCAAAGTCTGCTGCTCCGATTCCGGAAGGAGCAGAAAGTTCAGGAGCTTTTTTTCTGTTCCAGAACAAAATACCACACCTTTCATTTATTAATTAATGTTGGAGTTTTTTGGAGAATCGTTCTCTGGTCAGTTTACAGTACCTGGAAAATGGCAGGTTCCGGCAGGAAATCAAAAAAAGAATCCGGAGGGGCCAGGTACTGAAAGCTGGCCAGAGAACGGCAGGTACTGGCAGATGCAAAAGGGGAAGTATGCATGTCAGAAACCTGCAAAGATTGAATCATATAGGGATATGTAATACTTAAGTTAAACGTTAAACTAAATCGTTAAAACAAGAATACTAAAAAAGAGTGCGGTTGTCAAGAGGGAAAATAAAAAAGAAAAAATAAATATGGAAGGGGGAATTTTGGATGAAGTCTGGACATTGCAAAGAAAAAATGCTATGCTGACCGTAAGCAAGATTTCAAATATTATCTAAATATATTCTAAAATTCTTTGCTGTATCAAAACAGCATCTTATCTGAACTCTTTGCTTAAATCACAAACCAATGAATCAGGCAGAGAGTAAAGATAAAACTTTCTGCCATGCACAGAAAGGACGATGCTTATGCCCCAAAATGTATGGACGGAAGACGAAAATGTAAACATGATGCAGTTAGAAGACAAGGAGTTTAATCTTTGTGATTTTGCCTTGTTTATGTCAGTAATGAAAAGTGAGTTACTTGAGGAAAAAGAATCTGTGTCAGAAAATACACAAAAAATGTTATTGCAAGAAACTGATAAAGAGAGATTGAAATTATGGTTAAAAAAAGCAGCTCGATCAGACTCCGAAGCTGACTTCTTAAAGAAAATACAAGAGGAATAGAAGTTGTCATGGCTGAACTGTAATGAAATATCCTGAAAAAAGGCCCCGCTTGGTACACGTTTGTATCAGGCGGGGATTTTGTGTTAAATATCTTGGAAAAGAATTCCACTATTACGAAAAACTCTCCCTCAGCACCAGCTTCGCATGCAGGTTCACATGCTCTGGTGTCAGGTCATTATTCAGGACTTTCTTTCTCACCAGGCGGAGAACCTGTTGGCCGATCTCCTTGTCCGGCATTTCTATTACACTAAGGGATGGCACATAGTAGGAAGCATCTTCCGGATCCAGCATACCGATGGAGAGAAGCTGGGCATCTTTTGGAACGGATATCCCCAGTTCATGGAATGCCCTTAAAGCTCCCAGGGCAATGGCATCGGAATCACAGAAGATCATTTTGGGAGGTTCCTTAAGTGAAGCGTACTGTTTGCCTATTTCGTAACCGCCCTTACGTGTGCTGAGTCCTTTCAGAATATATTTTTCATCGGTTTTAATCCCAAGGCGCTCACAGGAATTGATAAATGCCTGGACACGGCGGTTTGTAGCAAAGTAGGAGTGGCCGGATGCAAAAATAGCAGCTTCTGTATAGCCCTTCTGGCGGATCTTCGTGGCTGCCATCAGACCGACTTCGTCATTATCAGTACATACAGTAGAAAAATATTCGGATTCACGGTTGATAAGTACCACAGGCATACGTGGACAGATGCTTTCAAGCCAATGCTGGTCTTTTGCAGAGCATGCACCAATGATGGCACCGCTGTAACCATTTTTTAAGAAAGAGGAACCATATTGTTCCAGTTTATCATTTTCATAGGTCTGTATCATCATTTCACAGTCAAAGCCAGATTCGGCAATTTCAATCTGAATGAAATTTAAGAAAGAGGCCAGAATGGAAACACGATAGTCCAGTGGCCAGAAAAAAGCAATTACCGGTCGTTCATTTTCCTGGGAGCGCAGGCGTCTTGCACTTAAATTGGGCTGATAGCCCAGATCACGCATTGCTTCTGCCACCCTCTGCTGGGTAGCGGTGGAAATTTTTCGTTCTTCTGATTTTCCATTTATGATAATGGACACAGTTGTAACAGATACACCTGCCTGTTTTGCTACGTCTTTTATAGTTGCCATATGTTTACCTTTATACTTTCATATATCTTTTACTGCCTTCAGGCAGCAAGTCTGCCGCGTCAAAATGATTACAATCCAGCCATGACATCTCCTTGTTTCCATATTCACGAAAAAAAGAAGCACGGTGGATTCACTTTTACTAAAACCAATCTTAAGCCAGATTCCCATATTGTGTCAAGCAGGAAAGAAAATCCTCAGAAAAGAAAGTCCTCAGAAAAGAAAATGATCACGGCCTCAGGGTGAAAACTGCACAATAAGTAATACGTTAAACTATATAAAACTGACAAATAATATTGTATTTTTATCAAAACACTTGACAAAAGTAGAACGATAAACTATCCTTTGTGACAAGGATAAACGTTTTACTAACACGTTAAACTAAATAGGATATGTGCATGATGTTGTCACAAATGTAGTAAAAATATTGTACACATTGAAAAAGGATAAACATCAGACAAACATATATCCTAAAAGGCGTCTTGCCGGCTGTCTGGTTTCTGGGGAAGAGGGATCGGACAGAAGAAATGAAAAATGGGAAATAAAAATGAATAACCCCACAAAGAAAGGAAAGTACAGATTATGAGTAAAGTAAGCAGAGCAATGGACGGAAACGAAGCAGCAGCTTACGCTTCCTATGCTTTTACCGAAGTAGCAGCGATTTATCCGATCACACCATCTTCTCCAATGGCTGAACTGGTTGATAAGTGGTCAGCAAACGGAATGAAGAACATGTTTGGCCAGCAGGTAAAGCTGGTTGAGATGCAGTCCGAGTGCGGAGCTGTTTCCGCAGTACATGGTGCATTAGACGGCGGTGTACTGGCAACTTCCTATACAGCATCCCAGGGACTTATGTTAATGATCCCAACCATGTACCGTATTGCAGGCCAGTTAAAGCCAGGTGTTATCCATGTAGCATCCAGAAACGTGGCAACTCATGCAATTTCCATTAATGCAGAGCATTCCGATGTTATGGCCTGTCGTCAGACCGGATATGCAATGTTAGCATCTTCTTCTCCACAGGAAGCAATGGATTTAGGTGCAGTTGCTCATCTGGCAGCTATTAAAGGCCATGTACCTTTCCTTCATTTCTTTGATGGTTTCCGTACTTCCCATGAGATCCAGAAGGTTGAATGTCTGGATTACGAAGATTTAAAGAAGCTGGTTGACTGGAAGGAACTGGAAAAATTCCGTGAGAATGCATTAAATCCAGAGCATCCGGTTTTAAGAACCACAGGCCAGTATTCTGATACATATTTCCAGAGCCGTGAAGCATGTAATTCTTATTATGAGGCACTGCCTGATATTGTTGCAGATTACATGAGTGAGATCAGCAAGATTACCGGAAGAGATTATAAGCCATTTAATTACTATGGTGCTCCGGATGCAGAGCATGTGATCGTAGTAATGGGTTCTGCAAGCGGTGTTCTTCGCGAAACTGTAGATTACTTAAATGCAAAGGGCGAAAAGGTTGGTTTCATCGATGCACATCTGTACCGCCCATTCTCTGCAAAGTACTTCTTAAGCCAGCTGCCTGAAACTGTAAAGATGATCACTGTTGGCGACCGTACCAAGGAGCCAGGTGCAGCAGGCGAGCCACTGTACGAGGATGTATGTTCTGTGATTCTGGAGTCAGGCAGAAATATCAAGGTTTTAGCATGCCGTTATGGTCTGGCAAGCAAGGATTATACTCCAGATCAGGTTATCGCACAGTTTGACAATATGAAGGCAGTAGAGCCTATGAACCATTATACCGTAGGTATCAATGATGATGTGACCCATCATTCTCTGCCGGTAGGACCAGAGGTAAACACTGTTCCGGAAGGAACCATCAGCTGCAAGTTCTGGGGACTTGGTTCTGACGGTACTGTTGGTGCAAACAAGAACACCATTAAGATCATCGGTGATCACACAGACTTAAATGTTCAGGCTTATTTTGAGTATGATGGCAAGAAGTCCGGTGGTGTTACTCGTTCCCACTTACGTTTTGGCAAGAAGCCGATCAACTCTACCTACCTTGTAAACCACGCAGATTTTATTGCCTGCCACAATAAGTCCTATCTGGACCGCTATGACATCCTGGCAGATGCAAAGGAAGGCGCAAATGTGCTGATCACCTGCGACTGGAAGGGCGAAGAGTTAGAGAAGCATTTAACTCCTGCATTTAAAAAAGCAGCAGCATTAAAGAAGATCCATCTGTATACCATTGATTCCACTGCAATTGCTGCAGAACTGGGACTGGGAAGCAGGACCAATACTATTTTACAGGCTGCATTCTTCAAGATCACAGGTATTATCCCCATTGAAGAAGCAGTTGGATATATGAAGAAAGCTATCTTAAAGTCCTACGGAAGAAAGGGCGAAAAGATCGTCAATATGAACTACGCAGCTGTTGATAAGGGCGTAGAAATGGTAGAAGAGGCAGAAGTACCTGCAAGATGGGCTGATATCCAGATCCCTGAGGAGAGGCTTGATGAGAACCTGCCAAAATGGATCCGCAAGATCCAGATGCCTGTAAATGCTATGAAGGGCGATAACATTCCTGTCAGCGATTTCACAGATCTGCCGGACGGAACTATGCCTCAGGGTACTTCCAAGTACGAAAAGAGAGGTATTGCAGTTAATATTCCTGTTTGGGACAGCGAGAAGTGTATCCAGTGTAATATGTGTTCCTACGTATGCCCTCATTCCTGTATCCGTCCATTCCTTGTAAATGAGGATGAGGCAGCAAAGGCTCCTGAAACCTTTACAACAACTGCTGTTAAGGGCAAAGGCGCAGAAGGCTTGCGTTTCCGTTTACAGGTATCCGCTCTTGACTGTACAGGCTGCGGAAGCTGTGCAAATGTATGCCCGTCTAAGGAAAAGGCTATTACCATGAAGCCATTAGACAATAACTTAAATGAAGCAGATAACTGGGAATATGCAATGAAGTTAGCTCCAAAGGCGAACCCATTTGGAACCACCACTGTAAAGGGCAGTCAGTTTGAGCAGCCACTGTTAGAGTTCCCAGGCTCCTGTCCGGGATGCGGCGAAACTCCTTATGCAAAGCTGATCACACAGCTATTTGGTGACCGTATGTATATTGCAACTGCAACAGGCTGCTCTCAGGTGTGGTCCACCAGCTTCCCATCCTTCCCATATACCACTAACCATAAGGGTCAGGGACCTGCAGTAGGCGGCTCCTTATTTGAGAACAACGCTGAGTATGGTATGGGTATCTGGCTTTCTGTTGAACAGCAGAGAGAAAAACTGGCTGAGCATGTAAAAGCACTGGCTGAAAAGACAGATGATGCCAAGATCAAAGAAACAGCAGCTGCATGGCTGGCTTCTTACAATGATAAGAGTTCATGTGAAACAGGAGAAGCATTAAAGAATGCAGTTGTGGCAAGCGGTTTATTAAGCGAAAATGCAGATCTGGTTGCAGCAAATGTTCCTGGAGATGATGTAAAGGCACTGGCTGAGGCAGTCCGTGAAAACTTTGACCATCTAACCAAGAAATCCGTATGGTTCTTCGGCGGCGATGGATGGGCATACGATATCGGTTATGGCGGCTTAGACCATGTATTAGCTTCCGGCGCAGACGTAAATGTAATGGTATTCGATACTGAGATCTACTCCAATACAGGCGGCCAGGCATCTAAGGCAACTCCTACTGGCGCAGTAGCACAGTTTGCAGCAGCTGGTAAGCGCAGAAAGAAGAAAGACTTAGGCATGATGGCAATGAGCTACGGCGATGTATATGTAGCACAGGTAGCTATGGGCGCAAATCCTGTACAGTTCTTAAAGGCTGTAACAGAGGCAGAAGCCCATAAGGGACCATCTCTGATCATTGCCTATGCTCCATGTATCAGCCACGGACTGCGCTGCGGAATGAACGACGTTCAGGGTGAGATCAAGCGTGCAGTTGAAGTTGGATACTGGCAGTTATACAGAAACAACCCAGAACTGATCAAAGAAGGCAAGAATCCATTTATCTTGGATTCTAAAGAACCTCAGGGTGATTTCAGAGAGTTCTTAAGAGGCGAGGTCCGTTTCTCATCTCTGGAGCGTACCTTCCCGGAGGCAGCTGATGCACTGTTTGAACGTACAGAAAATGAAGCAAAGGCGCGCTATGCAAAATATAGAGAACTTGCTGAAAAAAACTAAAACAGGAGAAGAAGGTTATGAGTACATTTGTAGAACGGTTACTTGGGGGAAAAGTCGGTACAGTTGTAACAGTAGAACCTGACTGGATCGTTATCAATGATGGTGTAGCTCATGCTGCGGTAGAGGAAATCTCTGCCGTAGCAAAGCCTGAAAAGGTAATGGTCATTTACGATCATGATGTACCAACCGGACGTCCGGAAGCAGCAGCTATTTTAAGAAAGAACCTGGCTTTTGCTGAAAAGTACGGATGTCCTTATATCCAGGCAGAGGGCGTTGGATATCAGTATATGTTAAATGAAGTGGTAAAACCAGGCCAGATCATTGTAGGCGGTGGTTCCCACGGAAGTATTTTCGGAAGCATCGGTGCTCTGGGCATTAACGTAAGCATTCCGGAACTGGCAAGAGCAGCTGAAACAGATCGTTACAGCATCATTGTTCCGGAAACAGTTTATGTAAACCTGGAAGGCAGTTTAAAAGAAGGTGTAAGCGTTATGGACGCAGCACTTGCATTCCTGGCAGAAGACCATGAATTAAACCGCAGGGCAGTAGAAATCTATGCACCATCCTTTGATGAACATGAGAAAGCAGTATTCTGCAGCATGGCATGTATCACAGGTGCATTTACAGCATCCATTACAGAAGAAAAACAGTCCACAGGTTTAACGTTGAACTTAGGGGCAGTTGAGCCAATGGTCATGCTTCCATGCGGTGACAGAAATGACCAGAAAAAGGCTGGTATCGTTCCTAAGGCTTCTAAAGCAGGCATGGAATTAAATGCAGGCCAGATCGGCGGTTATACAGGCGGAACTATTGAACAGTTGCGGAAAGCAGCATCTATGTTAGATGGACATAAGCTGGCATTAGGTTTCCGTTTAAGTATCTGCCCGGCAACCAGCCGTGATTATATCCAGGCTGCTGAGGAAGGCATCCTTACTAAATTCATTGATTTCGGGGCTCAGATCAATGCAGCTGGAGATCACAGTGTAGTGATCCAGGGACCTGGTGCTATGGGACATAAGGAACGTCTGGTAACTACCGGACTGTATACCTTTGCTGGTTCCATGGGCTGCGATGACGCAGAAGTATATACAGGTTCTGTTGAAACAGTAATGAACGCTTCCTTTGCGAAGCAGATGTAAGGAGGCAGCGGTTATGGAAAAGAAATTCAGTGGAAAAATCTGGAAGTTCGGAAATGATATTGACACCGATACCATTATCCCAGGAAAAAGAGGTACGATCCCGGATCGAAATGAAATGAAGAAATATGCTTTTGAGCTGTTAAAGCCTGAATTTGGCTCAACAGTCCAGCCGGGAGACATCCTGGTGGCAGGAACCAACTTTGGCTGTGGTTCCAGCCGTGAGCAGGCAGCTACCGTTCTTTCCTATAATGGTGTTCGCTGCATCATTGCAAAAAGTTTTGCAAGAATCTTCTTCCGCAACGCATTTAACAGCGGTATTCTCCTTCTTGCCTGTGATCAGATCCAGGATGTATGTGAAGGGGGAGATATTGTTACTGTAGACGTAGACGCACAGACCGTCAGTGTTAATGGAAAATCCTTTAAAGTAGGAGCAGTTCCTGAAAATCTGTACAACATCGTAGCAAACGGCGGGCTGATCGAAGATACCAGAAAACGTCTTGCAGCCGGAAATGTGAAAATGGATATCAAACCTCTTTCTATTGAGCAGTGCCGTAAAAAAGGCTACACTATGGTAGAGAAGATCTTAAAGAAAAATGCAGGAAAAGAGCATGTGGCTCCTGGGGATATTGTGATCACCAAGCCAGATATGTTTATGATCCATGATATTTATACCACTTACCTGCTGGAGACCATGAAGGATATTGGTGCAGACAAGATTGATGATCCGGATAAGGTAACTATCGTTTGGGATCATTGTATGCCAACTGCAGTTGCTAAAAATGACTATGACCATTATGAAGCTGGTCTGGAACTGGCAAAAACCTATGGAATCAAGAAGCTTCATATTGGCGAAGGCATCTGCCACACCATTATGCATGAAGCAAAGTATGCAAAGCCAGGTGAGATCGCAACTGCAACTGACAGCCATACAACCACCTACGGCGGTGCCGGAAACTTCTGCTCTGGTATTGGTACAGCAGAAATGGCAGCAGCCCTGATCACCGGGGAACTGTGGTTTAAGGTGCCGGAAGCTATAAAGATCGTATTAAACGGACATTTAAGAGACGGAGTTATGAGCAAGGACGTTATCCTGCGTATTTTAGGCGATATCAAGGCAGATGGAGGACAGTACAAGTCTCTGGAATTTACCGGTCCTGCAGTCCATGAAATGAGCATGGAACAGCGTTTTACTGTTGCAAACATGGCTCTGGAAGCAGGCGCTAAGTGCGGTCTGTTTGAGGCAGATGAGAAAACAGCTGAGTACTACGGAATGCCGTTGGAAGAGATCGACTGGGTATGCGTAGATGACGAAGCAAAGTATGAAAAGGTACTTACTTATGATGTAGGCGAACTGGAGCCTCAGCTGTCCTGTCCACAGGGCGTTGACAACGTTCATCCAATCAGTGAAGTAAAAGGAACCAAGATGGATGAAGTATATCTGGGAAGCTGCACCAACGGAAGTATTGAAGATATGGAAGCAGCCGCAAAGATCTTAAAGGGCCGCAAAGTGGCAAAAGGACTGCGTTTCATCGTTGTTCCTGCAACTAATACCATTTTCAAGCAGGCTATTGAAAGAGGATATATTAAGACCTTTATTGAAGCAGGTGCAGTGATCTGCCATCCATGCTGCGGACTTTGCTGTGGTATGCCATATGGCCTGATGACAGATGATGAGAGGATTCTGCTGACTGCAAACCGTAACTTTATCGGACGTCAGGGAACTAAGAAAACCTTAAGTTATCTGTCAAGCCCAACGGTTGCAGCAGCAACTGCTGTTATGGGTGTTGTAACAGATCCGGCTGATCTGCCAGCGTTATCTTAAAGGCAGAAGCGGTCAGCTGTTCTCTCAGATTCCGGGAGAACAGCTATAAACAGGAGGAAGATCAATGATAAAGAATTTTGAACAGCTGAAAGCAATGCTGAAAGCTATGCCGGTAAAACGCAAAGTTGCGGTAGTACCGGCTCAGGACGAGCATACGCTGGAAGCCATCAGCCATGCATATAAGGATGGCATGGTAGAACCGGTACTGATCGGCGATGAGCCAAAGATCCGTGAGATCTTGGCACAGATCGGTACAGATGCAGATAAGATGACTATTATCCATGTGGAAGATCCTGTAGAAGCTATCCAGAAAGCTGCTGATATGGCAAGAGATGGGGAAGTAGACTGCATCATGAAGGGTAAGACAGAAACTGGTGCCCTGATGAAGGTACTGGTAAACCGTGAAAGAGGTATCAGAAAAAATGATACCATGAGCTTATTAGCTTTCATGGAAAGCCCAAATTATCACAAGGTATTTGCCATCACAGATGTAGGCCTTCTTACTTATCCTTCTAAGGAGCAGAAGAAGGCAGCAATCCAGAATGCAGTAGAAGCATTCCACGCATTAGGCGTAGAACAGCCAAAGGTAGCCATTCTTGCAGCTGTAGAAAAGGTAAATCCTAAAATGAAGGAGACTGTAGAAGCAGCTGAGATCAAGGAAGAAGGCGTAGATGGCTGCATCATTGAAGGTCCGATCAGCTATGACCTGGCTATGGATCCGGCTTCTGCACCAATTAAAGGCTATGTAAGTCCTGTTGCAGGAGATGCAGATCTTTTAGTTGTTCCGGATATTGTAAGCGGAAATATTGCAGCAAAGACGATCACTGTTATTGGCGGCGGAAGAACCGGCGGCGTGGTACTGGGAGCAAAGGTTCCGGTTCTGCTGGTATCCCGTGCGGCAAGTGCAGATGATAAATATATGTCCATCGTCATCGCGGCGTTAGTGGGCGGAAAGTAAAAGGGGAATAAAAATGGAGAAAAAATTAAATTTTAAGGTGTGTGGGCTTCCTGCAAAGTATTTCATTCCATTCTTTATCATTGTAATGGCAACTGTTTATCTTGGCTTTATGCCGGTTGTAAAGATCTATTCCAATGATGCAGGAAAGTATATGGCAACCAGCTTTATTATGACAATTGCTTATCTTATGGCAGTTGGCGGCCTGTTTTTCTGGCTTGGAAATACTATCCCGATCGTAAATAACTACTTAGGCGGCGCATGTCTTCTGCCTCTGATCGGTGCTTCTTTCTTAAATTATGTTGGACTGGTTCCCCAGGAGCTGGTAAACGGTGTTAAGGTCCTTATGGGCGGCGGATTCCAGGATGCATATATTGCCATGCTGTTAGTGGGTTCCATCCTGGTTATGGACCGTAAGGTTTTACTTGGCGCAACTGCAAGATATATGCCTACTATCCTTGGAAGCCAGGTATTTGCATTAGGCTTCTGTATGTTAGCAGGTCTGGTTACAGGCTATGGTATCCCGGAGGCACTGTTTGATATTGGTGCTCCTTGTATGTCCGGTGGTTCCGGTGGTGCTATGACCACTCTGCCAGCATTATATACCAGCCTTTCTGGCACAGATATGACTCCAATGGCAGGAAAATTCCTGTGCTATGCTTCTATCGCAAACGTACTGGCTGTTGTAATGGCAGCTGTTGCAGGTTCTGTAACTGCAAAGATGAAGGGCTTAAATGGTAATGGTGAGATCCTTGCTGCAAAGAGTGCCCAGGTGCAGAAAGAGGAAGAACAGGAACAGAAGAGACCTGGTACTTCTGCTGATTATGTAGCATTAGGTTCTGGTATTTTCATGAGCTTCTGTCTGTACTTACTTGGTAATATCCTTGGCCATATTCCAGGCTTCAGCGTGATCCCTGGACTGGCATGGACCATTATCCTTGGCATTATCATCAAATTTACCGGTCTTCTTCCAGACCAGTTTGCTGACAACTGTGTATACTCCATGAACTTTGCATTAAAAGCACTGCTTCCAATGCTGATCGCAGGTATCGGTATCAACTCCCTGAAGTTCTCCACCCTGGCAGAATACTTCAGCCCAGGTGCATTTGTAGTTATTTTCTTAGCAGTATTTGGTGCTATGTTAGGCGCTATGATCTTCGGAAAGCTCTCTGGTCTGTGGGCATACGAGGCAGGCGTTACAGCAGGTCTTTGCTGCTGCAACATCGGTGGTTCCGGTGACCTGGCAGTTTTATCAGCAGCAAACCGTATGAACCTGCTGGCATTCGCTTCTATCTCTACCCGTATCGGTGGTGCACTGATGGTTATCTGGATCGGACTGTTATATCCACTGTTCCATTAATAGATGTGGAAAAGCCGAAAACGGTTTTTCGGTACATGAAAATGATGTACCAGGCACATTGCAACAAAAAACAAGGCACGTTGGCGCTATGTCAGCGTGCTTTTTTAGAAAACCCCTTTTTTAAAGATATTAGATAACGAGGAGAAAATCATTATGAAAGATTATAAAGTATTTGCCATTAATCCCGGCTCTACTTCCACAAAGATCGCCATGTTTGAGGGAGAAAAGGAAATCTTTTCCAGAAATATCGGCCATGATGCAGAAAAATTAAAAGAATTTAAGGAGATCAGTGACCAGCTTCCATACAGAAAGGAAATGATATTAAATGTCCTGAAAGAAGAAGGACAGACCTTAGAAGGCATAGACGCATTTTCTGCAAGAGGAGGTGGCCTGGTAAATGTAGAAGGCGGCGTTTACACCATTGGTGAAAAGCTTCTTGAGCATGCAAGAGAATGTTATACAGTAAAGCATCCTGCAACCTTAGGCGCACAGCTGGCAGATGCATTTTCTAAAGAATTTGGCGGAGCTGCATTTGTAGTAAATCCACCGGATGTAGATGAATTCCAGGACGTAGCCCGTGTAACCGGTTTAAAGGGTATATACAGAGAGAGCCGTATCCATGCATTAAACCAAAAGGAGATCGGTATCCGTTTTGCAGCAAAGCAGGGAAAGAAATATGAGGATATGAACCTGATCATCTGTCATATTGGCGGCGGTATTTCTGTAACTGCCCACAAAATGGGAAAAATGGTTGATTCCAATGATATTGCAAATGGTGACGGCCCAATGGCCCCCACCCGCTGTGGCCAGCTTCCTGTAAAGGATGTTGTGACCATGTGCTATTCCGGCAAATACACAGAAAAAGAGATGCGTGAGAAGATCACAAAGACCGGTGGTCTGGTAGATCATTTGGGAACTTCTGATGCAAGAGAAGTAACTGCTATGATCGAAAATGGAAATAAGTACGCAAAGCTGATCTACGATTCCATGATCTATGAGATTGGAAAGACAGCAGGTTCTATGGCAGCAGTCCTTCATGGAAAGGTAGACGGGATCGTATTAACAGGCGGCATCTCCCATGACAAGTATGTAGTAGAAAAACTGACAGAAATGCTTTCCTTTATTGCACCGGTCACTGTTATGGCAGGCGAATTTGAAATGGAAGCACTGGCAGCAGGTGCGATCCGTGCATTAAGCGGGGAAGAAGAGGCGAAGACTTATACAGGTATTCCTGTATGGAGCGGATTTACATGCTGATGGTAAAAAAGGCCCTGATCTACGTGACCGGACTTTTATTCATGGCCTTTGGAGTGGCATTTTCTGTTAATTCTTCTCTGGGAGTTTCACCGGTAAACTCCCTTCCCTATGTGATCAGCCGCATTACAGGACTCGATCTTGGAAACTGCGTGATCGGCATTTTTGCTTTTTATATCCTGGTGCAGATATTATTGTTAAGAAAAAAATTCCGTCCCATAGACCTGACCCAGCTGGTATTTTCCACGATTTTTGGCCGCTTTGTAGATGTTGCAAAGAAAGTGGTGGGAGATTTTGCCATTCCTACCTATCCGGGACAACTGGTTATGCTGGCGATCAGTATCGTTTTTGTAGCAATAGGCGTATGCCTGTATATGGATGTGCAGCTGGTAAACATGCCCATGGAAGGAATGACTCATGCAGTAAACCGTGTATTCTTCCCGGGCAAGCCTTTTCATGATATTAAGGTCATCATGGATTGTCTGACCGTTGTGATCGGTATTGTCCTTTCCTGTGTATTTCTGGGAAAACTGGATGGCATCCGGGAGGGGACGATTATCTGTGCATTATCAGTAGGCAAATTAATGCATCCCATGCAGAAAATATTAAAACCGGCTGTAGAGCGTATCTGTGGATTGCCTTAAAGACAAAGGAGATTGTGATGAAAATTCTTGCGATTAACCCTGGATCTACATCTACCAAGATTGCTGTATTTGAAGACGATAAAGAAATTTTTAAAAAGTCCCTGGTGCATACAGCAGAGGAACTGAAAGATTTTAAAAATAATAATGATCAGATCCCGTACAGAAAACAGATGATCCTGGATGCATTACAGGAAAATGGATTAAGTCTTTCTGATATAGATGGATTTGCTGCAAGAGGCGGTGGCCAGTGTTCCCATGTGGGTGGTACCTACCGTGTAAATGAACGGATGGTCCAGGAAGCACATGATGAGATCTATGCGTCCCATCCGGCACTTTTAGGCTGTCAGATCGCATTTATGTTTGAAAAAGAAACAGGAAAACCGTCATTTATGGTAAATAGTCCTGCAACAGACGAGATGCGCCAGATCGCCAGGCTGACCGGCATTAAGGGTGTATACAGGATCTGCTACAGTCATGCCTTAAACCAGAAGGAAGCAGCAAGAAGATATGCTGAGTCTGTAGGAAAAGCCTATGAGGATCTGAACCTGATCGTCTGCCATATTGGAGGCGGTATCAGTGTTACTGCCCACGAAAAGGGAAAAATGGTGGATACCAATGATATTTTAAATGGAGATGGACCTATGGCGCCTACCAGGACAGGAAGTATCCCGGCGGTAGATATGATCCATTTAAGCTTCAGCGGAAAAACAGAGAAAGAGCTGATGAAATTTGTACGCAGCCAGGGCGGATTAAGTGACCATCTGGGAACCTTTGATGCCAGGGAAGTAGTTGAACGGATCAAAAATGGTGACATTTATGCTAAAAATGTCTATGATGCCATGATCTATCAGATTGGTAAGTATGCAGGAAGCATGTATGCTGCCATGAACTGCCAGTTAGACGGGATCGTTTTTACCGGTGGAATGGCTCATGATACCTATCTGGTAGACAGATTGAAAAAACAGATCGGAGCCATGGCTCCGGTAGCAGTTCTTCCAGGGGAATTTGAAATGGAAGCTCTTGCCCACGGTGCTTATGATGCACTTCTCCACCATAATGCTTTTGAGTATACAGGGATTCCGGTATGGACAGAAAAGCAGTTGTATGAAACCCTCTGATACCGAATTGCTATGTGCTTTGCACTCCTGCAATTCTAAAATGATCAGTTAATTAAGAATATAGGAAAGGATGGAGTGAAAAATGAAACTGGAGGCTGCAGTGATCCGGGGAGACGGAGTTGGGCCGGAAATGATGGAAGAGGCAGTCTGTGTGCTGGAGGCTGTATGCCGCCGGTTTGGACATGAATTAAGGCTGTATCCTGTTTTAGCCTGCGCACAGGCTCTGGAAGCAGGAAAAGAACCTTTGCCTAAGGAAAGCCTTGATATCTGTACCGGTGTTCCCGCTGTTCTTTTTGGAAATACGGGTTTGAAAAAATATCAGGACCGGCCTATTGATGAACGTCCGGAAGGTGCTTTGATGGAGCTGAGAAAGGCATTAAATGTAAGCACCAATATTCGCCCGGTGCGTATTTATCCTACTCTTAAATGTTTTTCTCCACTGAAAGCAGAACGTCTGGAAAATGGGATGGACATAGCCTTTGTCCGTGATATTGCCGGTGGTGTCCTCTGTTCAGAAAAAGTTCAGGGAGAAGGGCATGGGGGAAGAGAAGCATATGAATATGAATATTATAATGAAGAAATTGTCAGCAAAACGGCGAAAACAGCATTCAGGCTGGCAGGAAACCGCAGAGGTAAAGTGACCAATCTGGATAAGTCCAATGTGCTGGGAAGTTCCCGGCTATGGAGACAGACTGTCAACCGGGCAGCTGTGGAATTTCCACAGGTGAATCTGGAACACTTATATATTGATAATGCAGCCATGGAATTAATACGCGATCCAGGCCGTTTTGATGTTTTTGTTACATCTAACCTTTTTGGCGATATAATATCCGATGAAGGAACAGAACTGACAGGAACCCCATACCTTTATCCCTCAGCAGAGATCAGTGGTACAGAACAGGGAATCTATACACCAAACCAGCTTCATTATCCGGACGAATCTGTGATCGGCAAAAATCTGGTCAATCCTATTGGGATGATCGCAGCAGCAGCTCAGATGCTGCGCCTTTCCTTTGGATTAGAGGCAGAGGCCGGAGCCATAGAAGAAGGCATCCGTCAGGTTTTAGCTGCCAATATAGCTACTGCGGATATCTGGCATAAAGGAAAGATACTTGTAGGAACAAAAGAAATGGGAAAACGGATCGCAGATGAGATCGAGGCTGTTTCATGAAATCAGGTATATAAGGTTTTCTCCTCACTGGACAACCACCCTGCAATCTGCTATATTAAACAGAAAGGTCATATATCACAGGGCCCATTCTGAAATGAAAAGGAGATAAAAACAATGGCAAATCCAGTAGTTACCATTACCATGGAAAATGGTGATGTGATAAAAGCAGAATTATATCCGGAAGTAGCACCAAACACAGTAAATAACTTTATCAGTCTGGTGAAGAAAGGTTATTATGACGGTCTGATCTTCCACAGAGTCATCCGTGGATTTATGATCCAGGGCGGATGCCCACAGGGAACTGGTATGGGGGGCCCAGGCTATAGCATTAAGGGCGAATTCAGCCAGAACGGTGTAAAGAACGATTTAAAGCACACAGAAGGCGTTTTATCCATGGCAAGGTCCATGATGCCAAACTCTGCAGGATCCCAGTTCTTTATCATGCACAAGGATGCGCCTCATCTTGATGGTGCGTATGCAGCATTCGGTAAGGTAACAGAGGGAATGAACATTGTAGATAAGATCGCAAATGAGCGTACCGATTATTCTGACCGTCCGTTAAAGGAGCAGAAGATCAAATCTATGACTGTAGATACCTTTGGTGTGGATTATCCAGAGCCAGAGAAGTGCTGATCGATCGGGAAATGATGGGATCAATATTAAAATGGCAGAAAAACTCAAAAACGGTTCTCACAGGAGATAGAACAATATGAAACAGGAGCGCATTCTTTTAATAGAAGGAAGAAAATATACGCTTCTCATATCCGATGAACCACAGGCCCTTTTGGAGGCGAAAGCTTCCGGAAGGGCTGTTTTAGGCTGCATGAGCAGTGGGGAAACAGATGAGAAATCCATAGACAGCTGGGATTTAAAGGGGATTCCCTATGTAATTCCTTCCATAGAGTATGCCACAGATGAACTTACAGAGCTGATCCTGCGCCGTTATTTGGGGCTTCCTTGGCTGATCGATGAAACAGAAAGACTGGTCATTCGTGAATTTATAAAAGAAGATGCGAAGAATATATCGGAAGAAGAATATGGGAAGGAAGAAGAAATATTTCGTGATCCAGATAAGCTGGAAGCTTATATAAAGAACCAGTATGGATTTTACGAATATGGAACATGGGCTGTGCTAAAGAAAGCTGAAAAAAATGCAGTTAAAAAGGATAATGCAGTTAAAAAGGATAATACAGTCAAAAAAGATAATACAGTCCTGATCGGTATGGCTGGTGTTGGCAATCCACAGATCCCGGAAACTGCTTTGCAGGCTCTTCCGGCACTTCCGGACGGTTTGTGCTGGCTGGAACTGGGATACCATATTTTTAAAACCTACAGGAAAAATGGTTATGCAAAAGAAGCGGCAATTGCCATTCTTTCCTATGCCCATGAAGTTCTTTCCGCCAGACTTTGTGCCTGGATCGAGAAAAAAAACAAGGCTTCCTGCACACTGGCAGAAAGCCTTGGAATGGAAGCAGTAAAGATCAATTCTGGTCAAACAGCCAGTGAATGGCCCGAAGGGTATCTTCTGTATGCTGAGAAGATGCAACAACAGCCAGATAAGGAGAATGGATCACGGCTCCTGTAAGCTCAGAAAAATCCGTTGAATCCAGGGAAATAGCGGCAGCTATAGACTGGCCGCTTCCATTGTCTGTATAGAAGAAAAGTCCTTCCGTTTCAGCACGATCTTTTAAATCTTCCGGTAAAAAATCTTCCAGGTTTAAAAATGCATTCTGGGATCCATAGTGCTGGATGGTCTGTGGATCAGCAATTATAATATCCAGATTTCCTCCAGCAGACAGAGCTGCGATCTTTGCCATACTGGCATAAGCATATTGGGAGGCCTGGGGCTCATCTGTATTGATGAAAAGACCGGAATTGATCTCGATCAGATCCTTTTTTCCACAGCCAAGAGCGTCTTTCAGGCTGTTTTCCAATGGTTCTATAGAAGAATTGCCGCCGGAGTAGTCATTAACAATGGCAAGTGTAAGCCGTGTGGTAAAAGACTGGCGGTAAATGCTGCTGCCGATCACCCACAACATAGAGATAAAAAGTATGATCGCGATCATATGAAATTTATAATATTCTAAAATATACCAGATCTTGTCTTTGACAGACATGTGTTTTAGTTTTTCAAGTTCGCTATTCAGGTTTTTCTTCAGGTCCATGGTGTGTTCCTTTCAGGTCAGCATTTTTTTAGAAAAATGAGTGGATTACGAATATTTTAACATCATTAACTTATAGTATAGCTGAAAAAGCAGATACCTGCAACTGCCCATTTCCTTTTTACATTAGATATGATATAATGAGCCCAAAAGAAAAACAAGCGGCTGCGCAAGCAGACATTTGTTTTTCTAGGGCCATTAACGAACGAATCGCCTGCGTAAGCAGGCAGAAGAGCGCGAATGCGCGGGATTCGTGAGTATAAGATACAATGTAATGAACCAAAGAAAAGCAGACGCCATTGCAGGTACAGATGTTTTTCATGGGGCATTAAAGAAAGACGAGGACAAACTATGTTGCAGGGATTTTTTAATTATGACAATCCGGTCTGGCGCTTTATTGGAAAGCTGGGAGATCTGGTGCTTTTGAATCTTTTATGGCTGGTCTGTTGTATTCCGGTATTTACAGCCGGTGCAGCTACCACAGCAGTATATTACGTAACCTTAAAGCTGGTGCGCGATGAGGATGATTCTACGATAAAATCCTTTTTCCGTTCCTTTATCCAGAACTTTAAACAGGCTACAGCCATCTGGCTGCTGATCCTTTTAGCGGGATCGCTGGTTGCTTTTGATCTGTGGTTTATTATGGGAGGAGCGGCAGCAGGTATGTCTGGTACTTTAAAGACCATACTGACAGCTGCTTTTGGTGGAATGACCCTGATCCTTTTATTTATCACTACCTATGTATTCCCTCTTCAGGCAAGATTTTACAATACAGTAAAGCGTACATTATTTAACGCGCTTTTCATGTCAGTCCGTCATATGGGACAGACCATTATGATGCTGGTAGTAGATGGCTTTTTAGTCGCAGCCGTATATTTTGCTTTATTTGTAATGCCTCAGGCAGCCATGCTCCTGCTGTTATTTGGTTTTCCGCTGATCGCATTTGTGAATTCCTATATCTTCACACCGATCTTTAAAAAGTATATCCCGGAAGAAGATAAGCAGGGCCATGAAAGTGGACTTTCCCCGCTGTTAGATGAAAATAATAAAGAGATCGAAGATGCAATTCAGAGTTTAAAAGGAAAATAAAGAAACTATATATTTATATATCAGAGATAAATCGAAGGGGACCAGCAGCAGGTCCTCTTTTTCTTTATGAATCATAATATGATGTAAGTGTCAAAAGTATAAATTGCGTTTGTGCTCGCACAAATAAGCAATTTATACTTATTGACACGCCGAACACCGAAAACGAAATAAAATGGTGTGAACACGCCATTTTATGGGAGTTTGAGGTGTTCGAGGATTGCGGGAATTGCATAGCAATGGAGCAATCCGGTTACATCAGTGAGTGGCAAAATTTACTTTTGACACTCACATCATAATATTTTTTAATATTTTTTTAATGTTTAGACTCTTGAAAAATAGTTAGAATTAATGTATACAATATAATGTATTATAAAATGTACAAAATAATGAACAGATCAGGAATGTTTTGAGGATTACGGGAGCACGAAGTGCCAGGTATCCGATAGTATTAATGAATCGAGAAAAAGGGGATAGCAGCTATGATCAAACATTTACGCCTGAAGGCATATGGAAAGATAAATCTGGCGCTGGATGTACTGGGAAAAAGGGACAACGGGTATCATGATGTCCGTATGATCATGCAGACTGTAGGACTTCATGACAGGATTGAACTTTACAGGACAAAGGAGCCAGGTATCCGTCTGGAGACCAACCTGTTTTACCTTCCGAATAATGAACAGAATCTGGCTTACCGCGCAGCGGCTCTTTTAATAGAAGAGTTCGGAGTGAAAGAGGGTGTTTCCATACAACTGAAAAAGTTCATTCCTGTATCGGCAGGAATGGCCGGAGGCAGCACAGATGCAGCTGCGGTCCTTTTTGGAGTCAATAAAATGTTTGGTCTGGGTTTAAGTATAAAAGAACTTATGGAGCGTGGTGTAAAGCTGGGAGCAGATATCCCATACTGCCTGATGCGTGGAACGGCACTTTCAGAAGGGATTGGCGAAGAATTAACACCGCTTCCCCAGATTCCACAATGTCAGGTGCTGATCGCAAAGCCGGGGATCAGCGTTTCTACAAAAGTGGTTTATGAAAGCCTGGATGCTATGGAGCTGAAACCAGAAGACCATCCGGATATTGACGGTATGATAGAAGCGATCAACCGCCAGAATATCCATGAAATAGCCGGGAAATTCGGAAATGTACTGGAACTGGTAACAGCAGGTAAATATCCTGTGATCGGTGAGATCGAGCAGGTGATGAAAGCAGAAGGGGCGGTCAATGCCATGATGAGCGGAAGCGGTCCGACCGTATTTGGCCTGTTCACCAATCCTCAGGCAGCGCAGAATGCTTACGAAAGGCTTCGCTACGGCGATGCAGCAAAACTGGCAAAACAAGTATATCTCACCAACTTCTTTAATGTAAAACGGAGTACATATAAAATTTAGAAAGGAATGGTCTTAAGATGGAAAATAATTTTAAAGTCAATATGAATGAATACCTGCCTCTTCGTGATGTTGTATTTAATACACTGCGCCAGGCTATTTTAAAGGGAGAACTGGCCCCGGGAGAAAGACTGATGGAGATCCAGCTGGCAGAAAAATTAGGCGTAAGCCGTACACCGATCCGTGAAGCCATCCGTAAGCTGGAACTGGAAGGACTTGTACTTATGATCCCGCGAAAGGGCGCTGAGGTAGCAAAAATCTCTGAAAAGAGCCTTCGCGATGTGCTGGAAGTGCGCCGCTCCCTGGAAGAACTGGCTATTGAACTGGCATGCCAGAGAATGACAGATGAAGAGATCGATCAGTTAGAACAGCGCCAGAATGCTTTTAAAAATGCTATTCATAAAGGAAATGCCATGAATATTGCAGAAACGGATGAGGCATTCCATGATGTGATCTATCTGGGAACCGGAAATGACAAGCTGGTGCAGATCTTAAATAACTTAAGAGAGCAGATGTACCGTTATCGTTTGGAATACATCAAGGATGAGGATAAACGTCAGATCCTGGTAGTAGAACATGAACATATTTTAGCAGCTATCAAGACCCGCAACATTGCAGAAGCAAAGAATGCAGCCAGAGAACACATTGATAATCAGGAGATCACTGTTTCAAAGAATATCAAGGAACAGGAAGATGTACAGCCTGTGCGCGGCCGTGGAAGAAGATAACAGGAAATGTCCTGTGGGGGTACAACTGATAAAAACTCTTTTTACAAGGTCAGTCACAGAAAGACTCTGTGAAAATATGGAAATGTATGGGAGAAGAATATAAAATGGAAGAGAATAAAGTAGAAGAGAATAAAATAGAAGCTAAAACAGAAAAGACTTTTAAAGAACTCTATCTTGCCGGTGAGATCGGCTTTGATGAGATCGACTGTTATATCAGCCACTGGAACAACAGTGATGATGAACGCACACTGGCTGTTTATCTGGGGCTTAATGCTGATGAAGAAGACGTCTGGATCGATGAAAGTGACGAGGCTCTTCAGGAAATGTTAGATAAGCAGAAAGCGAGAGGCTAAGCTTTCTGCTTAAAAAGCTGTTTTGCAGCATCTAAAAGTCCAAGATGCAGTTCTGGTCTTGGGGCAGTTTCAAAGACAAGGGAATATCCCTTAGGGGATGTTTCTTTTACAACGGGATCCGGATCAGGAAAACACAGTCCGGGATAGAGGACGCACCACCAGTTGCGTCCTTTTCCTTTGCCTATGGTAAGGCGTGCTGCATCATAGTAGCCGCAGGGAAAAAATGCATTTCCATAGGTCCTTGCAGGAAAATGGTCGTGGCGCAGGTTAAGGTCTACCGTTGCTTTACGTCCATAATAGGCCAGTGTCTGTTCTGCATTGAGAATAATATCTTCCCTGCGGGAAAGGAGCCAGGAAGCAAGTTCTTCTTTTCCAGCATGAGCCGGGGCATTTTCCTGTATATAAGAAAGAACCTGTTCGCGTACCTTCAATTTTAGCTGCTGGTCAGTTTTAGAGTTGCTTTCTGCTAAAATATGAAAACGCAGCACATAAGGGGCAATACGGCTGGCATCTGCTTCCTGTTTGCAGGTATTGGCAGAAACAGCGATCAGGAAGGCAGTGAAAAAGCAGGCAAGAGAACAAAAAAGCCATTTACGGCAGTCAGTTACAGATTTCATGGATAAAACTTCCTTTCAAGATTTTCGTTACAGTTTATCCATGCGCTGGTTTTCATGAATATGGAAACAAGAAGATGTCATGGATGAACTGTAACAGATTTTCTAATTGTATTTATTTCCACATATGCTATACTGTAAACGGTAAAATCTGAGAAAAATGAGATTTTGAAGATTTATTTTAAAGATCTGTTTTAAAGATTTATGGAAAAGAAAAGATGTAAGTGAGGAGATATAGAAATGGAAAGAAAAACAGCAGCAGTCATTTTCGGCGGACAGTCATCAGAGCATGAAGTTTCCTGCATGTCAGCAGCCAATGTGATCGACCGTATCAACAAAGAAAAATATGATCTGCTTCTTATTGGTATTACAATGGACGGACATTGGATCAAGACAGATTCTGTGGATGATATCAGAAGCGGCGAGTGGAGAAATGGAAAGGTATCTGCAGCCATCCTTCCGGATGCCACTAAAAAATGTGCGATCCTTATGGATGGAGACAAAGTAACAGAAGTAGAACTTGATCTGGTATTCCCGGTTCTTCACGGACTTCATGGTGAGGATGGAACCATTCAGGGACTTCTCGAACTGGCAAGGATCCCATATGTAGGCTGTGGCGTACTGGCATCTGCAGTAGGCATGGATAAACTGTATACAAAGATCATTGTAAATAATTTAGGCATCCGTCAGGCAGATTACGAGCCTGTTATGAGTGAGCAGTTAGCTGATATGGATGCAGTAATTGCCCGTGTTGAAAAACATTTTTCATATCCTGTATTCATTAAACCATCTAACGCAGGCTCATCTAAGGGTGTCAGCAAGGCAGAAAACAGAGAAGAACTGGAAAACGGTTTAAAAGAGGCTGCAAACCATGACAGAAAGATCCTGGTAGAAGAAATGATCGTTGGCCGTGAGATCGAATGTGCTGTATTTGGCGGCGGAAAAGAAGAAGTAAAGGCTTCCGGTGTTGGTGAGATCCTGGCAGCAGCAGATTTTTATGATTTTGATGCAAAATACTATAATGCCGAATCTAAGACAGTAACAGATCCTGAACTTCCAGGCAATGCAGCAGAAGAAGTAAGAAAGGCAGCTGCAGCTATTTTTAAAGCAGTAGATGGATATGGACTTTCCCGCGTGGATTTCTTTGTAAAGGAAGATGGAGAGATCGTATTTAACGAGATCAATACAATGCCTGGATTTACCGCGATCAGTATGTATCCGATGCTGTGGGAAGCAAGAGGCATTAACAAAGAGGAATTAGTAGATAAGCTGATGAGCCATGCTTTAGAGCGCTTCTAAGATCAGATCACAGGTGCTTTCAGAAAGAAAAGAGGGTTACATGACAAAGGATGTATTGATCACTATCCGTGGGGTACATACAGTGGATGAAGAGGATAATGATGTGGAGATGATCGTCCGGGGTGATTATTACCAGAAGAACGGGAAACATTATGTTTTATATGAAGAACTGATAGAAGGCTTTAAAGAACCGGTAAAGAATATCATCAAGATCACGTCAACATCTATGGATATTACAAAAAAAGGAACAGCCATTACCCACATGCTGTTTGAAAAGAACCGGAAAAATGTTTCCTGTTACAGCACACCGTTTGGTGAGATCGTAGTGGGGATACAGGCCAACCACTTTGCAGTGGATGAACAGGCAGACAGCCTGAAGGTAAATGTGGACTATTCCCTGGATATTAATTACGAACATATGTCAGACTGCCGTATCCTGGTAGATGTGCAGTCCTGCCAGTAAACGGATATGTTGCCTGATGGTGAACATTATCATAAAGTGAGTTGTGCATAATAAAAAACAGCCGATCCCATCCGGGAGCCGGCTGTTTTTTTACGCCCCATATTATGCATCTTTACGGAATCTTGCGAAAAATCCCTTTTTCTTTGGCGGAGTTGGAATAGAACCTCCGCGTACACTTTTGATCTGGGTGATGTAGATACCGCTTAAGATTACCTTTGCTTCTGTTTTAACAGGAAGGCACTCAAATACTCTTGCATCAGCGATCAGTGTAACGATCTTTGGTCCGATCTTTGCTTTAACGACCGGAACCTTGGTCCAGCGCATGTACTTTGGAGTCTGGTCAACTACCATTTTTGGAAGACCTGCCTGAGTCAGTTTCAGTTTCTTCTTATCAATAACAAGAAGAGATACGGTCTGTGCAGCTGCATCTAACATCTGCTGCTGTTCTAACTGGCGCTTCTGGAGCTTATTTCCAAGGAAATACAGGATAGCCAGAACGATAGCTGCAATGATGAGAATCACCAGCAGTATGTTTAAAACGGTATTTAACATAATGTATACCTCCGAATTGTAGTGATGTACTTTCAAAGTCTTTCCTGCACCTGCTTTTGCGGCCGGTTTTTTGCCGGGTACAGCTGACAAAGAAATCTTCCCGCAAAACCGGGCAAAAAAAGATTCCGTGAGTACATAATGTGGTCTTAGCAGCCTGAACGAACATGCCCCAAGACATTCCAATATAGTATAACATTTATAACGAAAAAAAGCAAGAAAAATTGTTGACACCTTGACAAATGTATGTTATTATGGAGAGTGCATTATTGTGGCGTTCTGGGCTTATTGCGCCCATTTGCTGACGCCCGATTACCGAGAACGACAGCAGTGGAAAAAGGGACAGAAAAAGAAAGAAAAATCCCGGAAAACTACTGCAACCAAATAAGAAAACAGGGGTGAAACGTCAATGGAGAAAAGCAGAATACGTCCGGTACCGGCCGGGAAAAGCGTAAGAATGAGCTATTCAAGGCAGAAGGAAGTCCTTCAGATGCCTAACCTGATCGAGATTCAGAAAGACTCCTACCAGTGGTTCTTAGATGAAGGACTGAAGGAAGCGTTTGCTGATATCTCTCCTATCGCGGATTTTGCAGGACATTTAAGTCTGGAATTCGTTGACTTTACATTATGCAGAGATGATATCAAGTATACCATCGAAGAGTGTAAAGAACGGGATGCTACTTACGCCGCACCGCTTAAGGTAAAGGTCAGACTGTACAATAAAGACAAAGATGAAATGAATGAACATGAGATATTTATGGGTGATCTGCCTCTGATGACAGATACCGGTTCATTTGTGATTAACGGTGCAGAACGTGTTATCGTCAGCCAGCTTGTACGTTCCCCTGGTATTTACTACGGGATCGGACATGATAAGGTAGGTAAGGAACTGTTTACATGTACTGTTATCCCTAACCGTGGTGCATGGCTGGAATATGAAACCGATTCCAACGATGTATTTTATGTTCGTGTAGACAGAACCCGTAAGGTACCGGTCACTGTACTGATCCGTGCTTTAGGCTACGGAACCAATGCAGAGATCTTAGACCTGTTCGGTGAAGAACCAAAGCTGCTTGCAAGCTTCGGAAAGGATACATCTGATAACTATCAGGATGGTCTGTTAGAACTGTACAAGAAGATCCGTCCAGGCGAGCCGCTGTCTGTAGACAGTGCAGAGAGCCTGCTTAACAGCATGTTCTTTGATCCTAGAAGATATGACCTGGCAAAGGTTGGACGTTATAAATTCAATAAGAAACTGTCCTTTAAGTTCCGTCTGAACGGACAGGTGCTGGCAGAAGATGTAGTTGATACCACTACAGGTGAGATCATTGCAGAAGCCGGTACAAAGTTAGATAAAGAATCTGCCATGAAGGTTCAGAACTCTGCTGTTCCTTTTGTATGGGTAGAAGGAATTAACAGAAAGCAGAAAGTCCTTTCCAATATGATGGTTGAACTTGGTGCTTATGTATCCTTTGATCCAGAAGAAGTTGGCGTTTCTGAATTAGTATATTATCCTGCGCTTGCTCCAATCCTGGAAAAAGCAGGTGATGATGAAGAACTGCTTAAGGAAGAGATCAGAAGAAATATCCATGACCTGATCCCGAAGCATATCACAAAGGAAGATATCTTAGCTTCCATCAACTACAACATGCATCTGGAAGAGCAGGTTGGTACATCTGATGATATCGACCACTTAGGAAACCGTCGTATCCGTGCCGTAGGTGAGCTGTTACAGAACCAGTACCGTATCGGCTTGTCCCGTATGGAGCGTGTTGTAAGAGAACGTATGACAACTCAGGATGTAGACGGCATTACACCACAGTCCCTGATCAATATCAAGCCTGTTACAGCTGCTGTAAAGGAATTCTTCGGAAGTTCCCAGCTGTCCCAGTTCATGGATCAGAACAACCCGCTGTCCGAGCTTACACATAAGAGACGTTTATCTGCCTTAGGTCCTGGTGGTCTGTCAAGAGACCGTGCCGGATTCGAGGTACGAGATGTACACTATACACATTATGGCCGTATGTGCCCGATCGAGACTCCTGAAGGTCCTAACATCGGTCTGATCAACTCCCTTGCAAGCTATGCAAGAGTAAACCAGTACGGCTTTATTGAAGCACCTTACCGTGTAGTAGATAAGACTGACGCAGCTAATCCAAAGGTTACGGATGAAGTGGTATATCTGACTGCAGACGAAGAGGACAACTTCATCGTAGCCCAGGCGAATGAACCATTAGATGAAGAGGGCCGCTTCATCCATAACAACGTATCCGGACGTTTCCGTACAGAGACTTCCGAATTCAGAAAGAGCACCATCGACTTAATGGACGTTTCTCCTAAGATGGTATTCTCTGTTGCAACTGCTATGATCCCATTCCTTCAGAATGACGATGCGAACCGTGCTCTGATGGGATCCAACATGCAGCGTCAGGCAGTGCCGCTGTTAAGCACAGAGGCTCCTGTAGTAGGCACCGGTATTGAAGGTAAGGCTGCTGTTGACTCCGGCGTTTGTGTTGTTGCAAAGAATGCAGGTGTAGTTGAGCGTTCCGCTTCCAATGAGATCATCATCAAGAGAGATTCCGATGGAAACCGTGATGTATATCATCTGACTAAATTTAAGAGAAGCAACCAGAGCAACTGCTACAACCAGAAGCCGATTGTTTATAAGAATGATCACGTAGAAGCTGGTGAAGTTATTGCAGATGGTCCTTCTACCTGCAATGGTGAGATCGCTCTTGGCAAGAACCCGTTGATCGGATTTATGACCTGGGAAGGCTACAACTACGAGGATGCGGTTCTTCTTTCTGAGCGTCTGGTACGGGATGATGTTTATACATCTGTTCATATTGAAGAGTATGAGGCAGAAGCCCGTGACACCAAGTTAGGACCGGAAGAAATCACCCGGGATGTACCTGGTGTTGGTGAAGATGCATTAAAGGATCTGGACGAACGCGGTATCATCCGTATTGGTGCAGAGGTCCGTGCCGGAGATATCCTGGTAGGTAAGGTTACTCCAAAGGGAGAGACCGAGCTGACTGCTGAAGAGAGACTGTTAAGAGCAATCTTCGGTGAAAAGGCAAGAGAAGTACGTGATACCTCCTTAAAGGTACCTCATGGTGCATACGGTATCATCGTAGACGCAAAGGTATTTACAAGAGAAAATGGTGACGAGCTTGCACCAGGCGTAAACCAGACTGTCCGTATCTATATCGCCCAGAAACGTAAGATCTCTGTTGGTGATAAGATGGCTGGACGTCATGGTAACAAGGGTGTTGTTTCCCGTGTGCTTCCTGTAGAAGATATGCCATTCCTTCCAAACGGCCGTCCTCTGGACATCGTGCTGAACCCATTGGGCGTACCTTCACGTATGAATATCGGACAGGTGCTGGAGATCCACTTAAGTCTTGCTGCAAGAGCGCTTGGCTTTAACGTTTCCACTCCTATTTTCGATGGTGCAAACGAGAATGATATCCAGGATACTCTGGAGCTTGCAAATGACTATGTAAATACTCCATGGGAAGAATTTGAAGCTAAATATAAAGATACCTTAAAACCTGAGGTAATGGATTATCTGGGTACTCACTTAGAGCATAGAAAGCTTTGGGAAGGCGTACCGATCAGCCGTGACGGTAAAGTACGTCTCCGTGATGGACGTACCGGCGAATACTTTGATGGCGCAGTAACCATCGGACACATGCATTACCTGAAACTGCATCATCTGGTAGATGATAAGATCCATGCACGTTCTACCGGTCCTTACTCCCTGGTTACACAGCAGCCTCTGGGTGGTAAAGCCCAGTTCGGCGGACAGCGTTTCGGAGAGATGGAGGTTTGGGCTCTGGAGGCATATGGCGCTTCCTACACCCTGCAGGAGATCATGACTGTTAAGTCTGATGATGTGGTTGGCCGTGTGAAGACATACGAGGCTATCATCAAGGGCGAAAATATCCCTGAGCCAGGTGTTCCGGAATCCTTCAAGGTACTTCTTAAGGAAATGCAGTCCCTGGGTCTGGATGTTCAGGTTCAGAGAGAAGATGGTACCGAGGTAGAGATGACAGAGAGCATTGACTATGGCGATACAGAACTGCGTGCTATGCTGGAAGGCGACCGTCATTACAATGACAGAGAGTCTTACTCCAATTACGGATATCAGGAACAAGAATTCAAAAACAATGAGCTTGTGAATGTAGAATCCGATTCCAAGGAAACTAACGACGATTATACAGATGACCTGTATGACGCATATACAGATGACAGTGAGAACGAATAATAGAAGGGAGTATAAGCTCATGCCGGAAACAATAAATGAAACTTATCATCCAATGGCGTTTGATGCCATTAAAATAGGTCTGGCTTCCCCTGAAAAGATCCGCTCCTGGACACACAGAACTCCGGAGCCTGCTGATAAGCCAAGCAAGCAGTGGAAAGACTGGTGGGAGCAGGGAGCTGTGCGCAACCGTATGCCTGAACCAGCAGGCGCTCCTTCCAAAGAGTGGAAAGACTGGTGGGATCACGGCGTTGTAAAGAAACCTGAGACCATTAACTATAGAACCTTAAAGCCTGAAAAAGACGGACTTTTCTGCGAGAGGATCTTCGGACCGAGCAAGGACTGGGAGTGCCACTGTGGAAAGTATAAAAAGATCCGTTACAAAGGCGTGATCTGTGACCGCTGTGGTGTTGAAGTTACCAAGTCCAGCGTCAGAAGAGAGCGTATGGGACGTATTGAGCTTGCTGCTCCTGTATCCCACATCTGGTACTTCAAGGGTATCCCAAGCCGTATGGGTCTGATCCTTGACATTTCTCCAAGAACACTGGAGAAGGTACTGTATTTCGCTTCCTATGTTGTACTGGATCCAGGTGTAACAAGCCTTCAGTACAAGCAGGTATTATCTGAGAAGGAATACCGCGAAGAAGTAGAAAAATACGGCAGCAGCACTGCATTCCGCGTAGGAATGGGTGCTGAGGCGATCCAGGAGCTGTTAAAGGCGATCGACCTGGAAAAAGATTCCGAAGAGTTAAGAAAGCAGCTGATCGATGCAAGCGGCCAGAAGCGTGCAAGGATCATCAAGCGCCTGGAAGTTGTAGAGGCATTCTTAAATTCCGGAAACCGTCCTGAATGGATGATCATGGATGTTATCCCGGTTATTCCACCGGATATCCGTCCTATGGTACAGTTAGACGGCGGACGTTTTGCAACCAGTGACTTAAACGATTTATATAGAAGGATCATCAACCGTAACAACCGTCTGGCAAGACTGTTAGAGCTTGGTGCTCCGGATATCATTGTCCGCAATGAGAAACGTATGCTTCAGGAAGCAGTTGACGCCCTGATCGATAATGGACGCCGCGGCCGTCCTGTAACAGGACCTGGAAACCGTGCTCTTAAGTCCCTTTCTGATATGTTAAAGGGTAAGCAGGGACGTTTCCGTCAGAACCTGTTAGGTAAGCGAGTTGACTATTCCGGACGTTCCGTTATCGTCGTTGGTCCTGAATTAAAGATCTATCAGTGTGGTCTGCCAAAAGAAATGGCGATCGAGCTGTTTAAGCCATTCGTAATGAAAGAGTTAGTGGCTAACGGCACTGCCCACAACATTAAGAATGCAAAGAAGATGGTTGAGAAGCTTCAGACAGAAGTGTGGGATGTTCTGGAAGATGTTATTAAAGAGCATCCGGTTATGTTAAACCGTGCTCCTACACTGCACAGACTTGGTATCCAGGCATTCGAACCGATCCTGGTAGAAGGTAAAGCTATTAAGCTGCACCCACTTGTTTGTACAGCGTTCAACGCCGACTTCGACGGTGACCAGATGGCAGTTCATCTTCCTCTGTCCGTAGAAGCACAGGCAGAGTGCCGTTTCCTTCTGTTAAGCCCGAACAACCTGTTAAAACCGTCTGATGGTGGTCCTGTAGCCGTTCCTTCACAGGATATGGTACTTGGTATTTACTATCTGACCCAGGAACGTCCTGGCGCTAAGGGCGAAGGCATGATCTTCAAGAGTGTAAACGAAGCGATCCTGGCATATGATAACCAGGAGGCAACTCTTCATTCCAGAGTTAAGGTAAGAGTTTCCAAGACAATGCCAGATGGCACTGTTAAGACTGGTGTGATCGAATCCACTATTGGACGTTTTATCTTCAATGAGATCATTCCTCAGGATTTAGGCTTTGTAGACAGAAGTATTCCTGAAAATGAATTAAAACTGGAAGTTGACTTCCATGTAGCTAAGAAGCAGTTAAAGCAGATCCTTGAAAAAGTCATCAATGTACACGGTGCTACCCAGACTGCTGTTACACTGGATGATATCAAGGCAATCGGTTATAAGTTCTCTACAAGAGCAGCTATGACTGTATCTATTTCTGATATGACTGTACCTGCAAGCAAGCCGAAGCTGATCGCTGATGCCCAGGCTACTGTAGATCACATTGCTAAGAACTACCGCCGCGGTCTTATTACCGAGGAGGAACGTTATAAAGAAGTTATCGAAACCTGGAAGACTACCGATGATCAGCTGACCCATGACCTGTTAACAGGACTGGATAAGTACAATAACATCTTCATGATGGCTGATTCTGGTGCGCGAGGATCTGATAAGCAGATCAAGCAGTTAGCTGGTATGCGAGGACTGATGGCAGATACAACTGGTCATACCATCGAACTTCCTATCAAGTCTAACTTCCGTGAAGGTCTTGATGTACTGGAGTACTTCATCTCTGCTCATGGTGCACGTAAGGGTCTGTCTGATACGGCTCTTCGTACTGCTGACTCTGGTTACCTGACCAGACGTCTGGTAGACGTATCCCAGGATCTGATCATCCGTGAAGTTGACTGCTGCGAAGGCAAAGAGATCCCTTACATGGAGATCAAGGCTTTCATGGACGGCAACGAAACGATCGAAGATCTGGAAGAGAGAATCACAGGACGTTATATTGCTGAGACTATTACAGATCCGGATACCGGCGAAGTAGTGATCAAGGCTAACCACATGTGTACACCAAAGCGTGCTGCAGCTGTTATGAAGGTTCTGAACAAGTTAGGACGTAAGACTGTTAAGATTCGTACTGTATTAAGCTGTAAGTCCCACATTGGTGTGTGTGCTAAGTGCTACGGTGCAAACATGGCAACCGGACAGCCTGTACAGGTTGGTGAAGCAGTTGGTATTATTGCAGCCCAGTCTATCGGTGAGCCTGGTACACAGCTGACCATGCGTACATTCCATACCGGTGGTGTTGCCGGCGGCGATATCACACAGGGTCTTCCGCGAGTTGAGGAGCTTTTTGAGGCACGTAAGCCAAAGGGTCTTGCTATCATCACTGAATTCGGTGGTGTAGTAGACATTAAGGATACAAAGAAGAAACGTGAGATTACCGTTACAGATATGGAAAGCGGCAATTCCAAGACCTACCTGATCCCTTACGGATCCAGGATCAAGGTAATGGAAGGCCAGGTTCTTGAAGCTGGTGATGAGCTGACAGAAGGTAGCGTAAACCCACATGATATCTTAAAGATCAAGGGCGTTCGTGCTGTACAGGATTACATGATCCAGGAAGTTCAGCGTGTATACCGTCTTCAGGGTGTTGAGATCAACGATAAGCATATCGAAATGATCGTACATCAGATGTTAAAGAAGATCCGCATTGAAGAAAGCGGTGACAGTAATGTTCTTCCAGGTGTATCTATGGATGTTCTTGATTTCAATGAAATGAATGAAGAACTGATCGCACAGGGCAAACAGCCTGCAGAAGGCAAGCAGGTAATGCTTGGTATCACCAAGGCATCCCTTGCAACAGATTCCTTCTTATCCGCAGCATCCTTCCAGGAGACTACCAAGGTTCTGACTGAGGCTGCTATCAACGGTAAGGTTGACCATCTGATCGGTATCAAGGAGAACGTAATCATCGGTAAGCCAATTCCTGCTGGTACAGGTGTGAAGCGTTACCGCAATGTGAAACTGGACACAGATGACAGGCTTCTTTCAGAAGACGATGAGATTTCCATGTCAGACGATGATGAGATCGCACTGGATGGAGCTGAGGATTCTGAAATTTCTGAGGACAATGTAGCAGAAGAAGTTCTGGACATGGACGAAAACGAAGATGCATCTGAGGATGATGACGAGACCGAAGAGTAATAAAAAATAATGAAAAACTGGTCCAGGACTGGAACAGAATAAAAGACACGGGAGTCCGGCTGAAAAAGCTGCGCTCCCGTTTTTTATATCTTCAAAAGAACAGAGTCAAACATTATAAAAAAAATCCACTGTCAAATATTTTTGAAAAAATCCACTTGACAGATTTTTTCACCATGCTATAATAAAAAAGTATGTGCAAAGTGCTTTGCTCTTTGCATAACAACAAGCTGAAAGACACAGCAACCAACAGTCAATATCACAGGAGGTGAAAAGGATGCCAACATTTAACCAGTTAGTAAGAAAGGGAAGACAGACCAGCACAAAGAAGTCTACTGCACCAGCTCTGCAGAAGGGTTACAACTCTTTACAGAAGAAGGCAACAGACGTATCTGCACCACAGAAGCGTGGCGTTTGTACCGCTGTTAAGACTGCTACCCCTAAGAAACCTAACTCTGCACTTAGAAAGATTGCCAGAGTACGTCTTTCCAATGGTATCGAAGTAACAAGCTACATTCCAGGAGAAGGTCATAACCTTCAGGAGCACAGCGTTGTTCTGATCCGTGGAGGAAGAGTAAAGGACCTGCCAGGTACCAGATATCATATCGTAAGAGGTACACTGGATACAGCAGGTGTTGCTAACAGAAAGCAGGCTCGTTCCAAATACGGCGCTAAGAGACCAAAAGACAAAAAGTAATTAAAATTTAAAACTGGAATCACTAACAGCAGTAAAGTGACTGCAGTCAGTTAATACTGGACTGCTTTGTTGTGCCGGATTGTGATATTGAACCTGTGGTTGCAGGAAAATATATAGACCGCGCACGAACACATTTTATGGAAACATGTGAGTACCGACGAGTTAATGTAAACCTGCTGAGGAAATGTTTCCGAAGCAGCATATTAAGGAGGGAAGTAACGTGCCACGTAAAGGACATACTCAGAAGAGAGACGTTCTGGCAGACCCGATCTACAACAATAAAGTTGTAACCAAGCTGATCAACAACATCATGTTAGACGGCAAGAAGGGTGTTGCACAGAAAATTGTATACGGCGCTTTCAACCGTGTTGCTGAGACAACCGGAAAAGACGCTATCGAAGTATTTGAAGAAGCAATGAACAACATCATGCCAGTTCTGGAAGTAAAGGCAAAACGTATCGGTGGTGCTACCTATCAGGTGCCGATCGAAGTTAAGCCAGAAAGAAGACAGGCTCTTGGACTTCGCTGGATCACTCTGTACTCCCGTAAGAGAGGCGAGAAGACTCAGGAAGAGAGACTGGCAAACGAGATCATGGATGCAGCTAACAACACTGGCGCATCTGTAAAGAAGAAAGAAGATATGCATAAGATGGCAGAAGCAAATAAGGCATTTGCTCACTACCGTTTCTAATTGCAATTTTCCTTTTTCCACTATTTTAAGGAGGAAAATCCCTTGGCTGGAAGAGAATATCCATTAGAGAGAACCAGAAATATCGGAATCATGGCTCATATCGATGCTGGTAAGACCACCACAACTGAGCGTATTCTGTATTATACTGGTGTAAACTATAAGATCGGTGATACTCATGAAGGTACTGCTACCATGGACTGGATGGCTCAGGAGCAGGAAAGAGGTATCACCATCACTTCCGCTGCTACTACCTGCCACTGGACTCTGCAGGATCACTGCAAGCCAAAGGCTGGAGCATTAGAGCATCGTATCAACATCATCGATACTCCAGGACACGTTGACTTCACTGTTGAGGTTGAGCGTTCCCTGCGAGTACTGGATGGCGCTGTTGGTGTTTTCTGTGCAAAGGGCGGCGTTGAACCACAGTCCGAGAACGTATGGCGTCAGGCTGACACCTACAATGTACCTCGTATGGCATTCATCAACAAGATGGACATCCTGGGTGCAAACTTCTACGGCGCTGTAGAACAGATCAAAACCCGTTTAGGCAAGAATGCAATCTGCATTCAGCTGCCAATCGGTAAGGAAGATGAATTCAAGGGAATCATCGACCTGTTTGAGATGCAGGCTTACATCTACAATGATGATAAGGGCGAAGACATCTCTATCTTAGACATCCCGGAAGATATGAAGGATGATGCGGAATTATATCATACTGAGCTGGTAGAGAAGATCTGCGAGCTGGATGATGACCTTATGATGAAATATCTGGATGGCGAAGAGCCAACCAATGATGAACTGAAGAAGGTATTAAGAAAAGCTACCTGCGAGTGTGCAGCTGTTCCTGTATGCTGTGGTACTGCTTATAGAAATAAGGGTGTTCAGAAGCTTCTGGATGCTATTATCGAATATATGCCATCTCCATTAGACATTCCTTCTATTAAGGGCGTTGACCTGGATGGCAATGAGATCGAGCGTCACTCTTCTGACGAAGAGCCATTTGCTGCTCTTGCATTCAAGATCATGACTGACCCATTCGTTGGTAAGCTGGCTTATTTCCGTGTTTACTCTGGTACACTGGCATCCGGTTCTTACGTACTGAATGCTACCAAGGGTAAGAAGGAGCGTGTGGGACGTATCCTTCAGATGCATGCAAACAAGAGACACGAGCTTGATCGTGTATACTCTGGTGATATTGCTGCAGCTGTTGGTTTCAAGAATACCACAACTGGTGATACTATCTGTGATGAACAGCATCCAGTAGTTCTGGAATCCATGGAATTCCCAGAGCCAGTTATCGATATCGCTATCGAACCAAAGACAAAAGCAAGCCAGGACAAGATGGGCGATGCTCTTGTAAAGCTGGCAGAAGAAGATCCTACTTTCCGTGTTCGTACCGACGAAGAGACTGGTCAGACCATTATCTCCGGTATGGGCGAGCTGCATCTGGACATCATCGTAGACCGTCTGCTGCGTGAATTCAACGTAGAGGCTAACGTAGGTGCTCCTCAGGTTGCTTATAAGGAAACCTTCACCAAGGCTGTTGATGTAGACAGCAAGTATGCTAAGCAGTCCGGTGGCCGTGGACAGTACGGACATTGTAAAGTTCACTTCACACCAATGGATCCAAACGCAGAAGAAACCTTCAAGTTCACTTCTTCCGTTGTTGGTGGTGCTATTCCTAAGGAATATATCCCGGCAGTTGGTGAAGGTATTGAAGAAGCTTCTAAGACCGGTATCCTTGGCGGATTCCCAGTTCTGGGTGTATGCGCTGATGTATACGATGGTTCTTACCATGAAGTCGACTCTTCTGAAATGGCATTCCACATTGCCGGATCTATGGCATTTAAGGATGCAATGGCAAAAGGCAACCCAGTTCTTCTTGAGCCTATTATGAAGGTTGAAGTTACCATGCCAGAAGAATACATGGGTGATGTAATCGGTGATATCAACTCCCGTCGTGGCCGTATCGAAGGTATGGAAGACATCGGCGGTGGCAAGATGGTTAAGGCATACGTTCCGCTGTCTGAGATGTTCGGTTACTCCACAGACCTGCGTTCCAGAACCCAGGGCCGTGGTAACTACTCTATGTTCTTCGAGAAATATGAGCAGGTTCCAAAGAACGTTCAGGAGAAAGTTCTTGCTGATCATAAAAAATAAAATGTGCCCATTAACAAAGGTTTTGTCTGCGTAAGCAGACAGTAGAGCGCGTAAGCGCGTGAACCTGAGTAAAAAAGCAATATATAACAGAGTTTCCTCTGGTGGAAACATCAGGGGTATGCTCTGTATAAAATCCAAAAAAGGCTTGTAAATCAAGGTGAAATATCATATAATGATTGATAGCCTGACATTAACTATATTAGCCCCACACATATACAGGGGCGCAAATTAAGGAGGACGTTATAAAATGGCTAAAGCTAAGTTTGAAAGAACTAAAACCCATTGTAACATTGGTACCATCGGACACGTTGACCATGGTAAAACTACTCTGACCGCTGCTATTACCAAGGTTCTGGCAGAAAGAGTTGCTGGAAACGCAAAGGTAGATTTCGAGAACATCGATAAGGCTCCAGAAGAGAGAGAGCGTGGTATCACCATCTCTACTGCACACGTTGAGTATCAGACCGAGAAGAGACACTATGCACACGTTGACTGCCCAGGACATGCTGACTACGTTAAGAACATGATCACTGGTGCTGCTCAGATGGACGGCGCTATCCTGGTTGTAGCTGCAACTGATGGTGTTATGGCTCAGACTAGAGAGCACATCCTTCTGTCCCGTCAGGTAGGTGTACCTTACATCGTAGTATTCATGAACAAGTGCGATATGGTAGACGATCCTGAGTTACTTGAATTAGTAGACATGGAAATCCGTGAACTGCTGAACGAGTATGAGTTCCCAGGCGATGATACTCCTATCATCCAGGGTTCCGCTCTGAAGGCTCTGGAAGATCCAATGGGACCATGGGGCGATAAGATCATGGAACTGATGGATGCAGTTGACAGCTGGATTCCAGATCCTGTTCGTGAAACAGATAAGCCTTTCCTGATGCCTGTAGAGGACGTATTCACCATTACTGGTCGTGGTACTGTTGCTACTGGTAGAGTAGAGCGTGGTACTCTGAACCTGAACGACGAAGTTGAGATCATCGGTATCCATGAGGACGTTCGTAAGACCGTTGTAACTGGTATCGAGATGTTCCGTAAGCTTCTTGACAGCGCTGAGGCTGGTGATAACATCGGTGCTCTGCTGCGTGGTGTTCAGAGAACTGAGATCGAGCGTGGACAGTGTCTGTGCAAGCCAGGTTCTGTAAAGTGCCACAACAAGTTTACCGCTCAGGTTTACGTTCTGACCAAGGACGAGGGTGGCCGTCATACACCTTTCTTCAACAACTATCGTCCACAGTTCTACTTCAGAACAACTGACGTAACTGGCGTTTGCGAGTTACCAGCTGGTACTGAAATGTGTATGCCTGGCGATAACGTAGAAATGACTGTTGAACTGATCCATCCAGTAGCTATGGAGCAGGGACTTCGTTTCGCTATCCGTGAAGGCGGACGTACTGTAGGTTCTGGTAGAGTTGTATCTATCATCGAATAATTTTACAGAATTTATATATAAGTAATACAACATGTCTGAATGGACATTATGCTCAAACGATTTGGCTCCCGGAATTACTTCCGGGAGCTTTTTTTACTATGAAAATGCTGCCAAGGGGCTGTAGTGATATGTCTGTTACTACAAAAATGCTTCTAGGGGGCTGGGGCTGCGTGCCTGAAATGGTGTTTTGGACCAAAGGGGAAAGATATGTACGAAAAGATGATAGCAGTAACCAACCGGCATCTGATAAGAGAAAGTAATGAGAATGAGGAAATAAACGCAGGGACAGACTGGAGCGAAGCATATTTAAAACAACTTGCATATATTACTTCCCTTCATCCAAAAGCCATGGTGTTGCGGGAAAAGGATCTGACAGAAGAAAAATACGAAGAACTGGCAAAGGCAGTTATCAGATTATGCGAAAAGGAGGGGACGACCCTTATTTTGCATCGTTTTCCAGAAGTAGTGAAGCATTTAGGATATGATAAGCTGCATTTGCCTTTAGAAATGCTTAAAACGATGGGACGGACTGATGGGCTTAACCTTCTTGGTACGTCTGTTCATTCTGTAGAGGATGCAAAAGAGGCAGAGTATCTGGGGGCTGATTATATATTTGCAGGAAACATTTTTGAAACTGACTGCAAGAAAGGGCTGCCGGGGCGGGGACTGGAATTTCTTGAAAATGTATGTAAGGCAGTAAATATTCCGGTGTATGCCATTGGTGGAATATCAGAAGAAAAAATGCCCCAGATCCTTGGGACCGGGGCAGCAGGCGGATGTATGATGTCTGGGTTTATGCAATTAAAGGATCATGAAAGTAATCGCTAAAATGTTGCTTTTGCAACGAAATGGTAATGATGATTTACTTTAGCGTTATTGCAGCAACTGTATATTTGCTAACTGGGCAATCTTGGTCTCATCTATGAGGGAAAGCTGATCAATCAGCTCAATATGATAGGTTCCAAGGCCTTTTGCAGCATTGGCACATTCTCCGGCACAGTCTAACGTGAGTGCAGCCAGAACACAGGCTGTAAGGGCGTCTGTGACAGAAAGATACGTACCTGTAATGCAGGTAAGCATACAGCCGGTGCCGGTTACTTTTGCCATGTTGGGAGAGCCGTTATAGATGGCATAGGCAATCTCATTTTCAGGGGATGCTATGATATCTACTTCACCTGTGACCATAACTACAGCACCAGTCTCCTGGGCCAGTTTTCCTGCAATATGGGCCATAGATTTGACGGAATCAGGATTTTTTGCGCTGACAGCATCAGCTGCGCTTACGTCCACACCAGTGCCGTGAAAGGCAGTTCCTGCTATAGCACGTATTTCAGAGCCATTGCCCTTAATGACAGCAGGTTCACATTCTTTAATAAAACGTTTTGCAAGTTCCATGCGGAAAGAGCTACAGGTGATCCCTACCAGGTCGATCACGGAGGCTCTTTTTCCATTTTCAGTATTGTTCATTCTTTTTATGGCTTTTCCGGCCAGAAACATGGACTCAGCTCTCGCGTCTGTAATATTTCCAAGACTGACTGTAAGAGCTGCAGCACTGGAAGCAATGTCAGCCACTTCTGCTGGATGTTCAGCCATAATAGGACGACCACCAATGGCCAGAACTGCATTAGCACAGTCATTGATCACAATCGGGTGGGTGATGCAGTGGATCAGCGGCGCCTGATTACGGAGCTGGCTGCGGATCTGTTTTAAGCAGGAAAGAACAGGCTCATTCTCTATATTCGTAGTTTCATCTATTGTTTTATTTATATTGTCCATTAGATGCTCTCCTTAAAAATATATCTCAATATGTTTATATAATAAAAACGCCGCAACAGAACCATGCAGGCTTGTTACAGCGTTTGTTTTATCATTGTAGATATTTAGTACATTTATGTACATCAGGCATGTTTCTTATTTGTATTCCAGTATACCACTGCCACTGCAATAAAGGCAATGAGAACAATATATTTGATACTGCCTGCTACTGGTCCAGGTTCAGCAACGAATTGCTTTACAGCAACAGTAGCAGCCAGATAGCCGATAAAGCCTAAAAATGCGATGCCAAGAGAGTCATTCACAACGGTATCTGTATTATTGTAGACCTGAGAGCCTAAAGCTGCCTGGAATGTGGATAACATGTGTGCTTTCTGTAAATGCTTTAAGAAAATGAAAGCAAGGCTTCCTCCGATCAGTGTACCTGCAATAAAGGATGGTACATAGAAGAACCAGGTAAGTCCGGTACGTCCCCAGATCAGTGTCATTACAGGATAGGAAATAATAGCTCCGATGATGCCGGTTCCAATGACTTCGCCGATGAAAGCACATACCAGTTTGCCTTTGGAAAGGCGGTAGAGCATACCGGAAAGGAAAGCACCAAATATTGCACCAGTCAGTGCCAGAGGCGGGATGCCCATGCAGGCCATGCGGATAATGCCAATAGCCAGAGCGCATACAAAAGCGTACCAGGGACCAAGCATAACAGCACAGGTCACATTGATGAAGTGTGCCATAGGACACATTCCCTCTACACGAAGAATAGGGGAGATCACTACTCCCAAAGCTACCATCATGGCAAGGAAGACAAGTTTCGTTACGTGTGTTTTTGAATTTTTCATATCGTTTTCTCTCCTCATTCTGGCTGTATACTGGATGAAGATGTTTCATATTGGCTTCATAGAAACAGGCAATAAAAAAACGCATCCATAAGGCGCGTTTGGCAAATCTCTGTTAAAAAATAGACATAGCGATGGCGCCTTTTTACAGCTGTAATTGGCGGTCGATGCTCACTAGCATCCTCTCAATCCGAAACACGGAGTCCCATCGCATCTCTTTTGTACGCAGTATAAGGGCGCTCCCCCTCATACCGTCTCAGCCCGCAGGCAGATACAAAAGGTCTAACAGTATTATAAACGGAGAGAAAAAAATGTCAATAGGAAAAGCTGTATACAGTGCGGGATAAGTTACAGGTCAGCCATTTCATCTTCTTGTTTCCATATTCATGAAAGCAAGAAGCATGGTGGGTTCACCATATGCTGGTTTGAATGAAAAAGTACTTATGCAAGCAAGCATGTAACATACTTTCTCATTCAAACTAGCGCATGGCTGAAATTTAACCAGATAATTAAGATAATGTAATAAAAACGTAATTGAAAATATAAGATAGATTATGTATGATGTAGGTTGTAAAAAAACTGACAGAATATGGGAGGCAGAAAGAATGAAAAATCATAAAATATCAGGAGCTGCAGGTTTTTTGTGTGCAGCGGTTCTGTTTCTTGGAGCAGGCATTTTCGCCCTGGGAGCCAGTGCATTTAATGTTCTGGCTGCAGAAGTTTCCGGACAGATCACATCCTGTAAGATAACTAGTGATAAACAGAATATTGAGATTGCCTTAAACAGCAGCGGCAGTACAGAAGGAACGGACGGTAAGGTGTATGTGTTTGAGCAGCCCATATATCAGGATGATCTGGGAAGCCGCAGTGACTATCTTGCTTCAGTAAATGCATCTGGTGCGGCTACAGTTACGGTTCCTTTTAGTAAGGGCAATGGATCAGACCGTCTTTACAGCAAATTTGTACTGGCAGTAAAAGAAGACGGCACTTACAAGGCAGTCGGCGAACCTCATTATATTACCAATCCTGAGATCGCAGCAAAGAATAAAGAAGCTTTTAAGGAACCTCTTACAAAGAAAGGTTTAAATATTGAGCTGAATATGCTAAATGATGCCTTTGATCTGGGTGTGAAATATGTTACCACCAATATTGCGGTATCCAGGCTGATGGGATCAGGTATTGATTTCCAGTATGAGGGCAAAACTTATCATTTTAACAAAAGCATTGTAGAAGATTATGATAAAGTCATCAGCGCCTATTCTGGAAAAGGAATGGTTGTAAATGCGATCCTTTTAAATGACTGGAGCGATACTACTTCCAATCTGTTTATTCCAGGTGTGCAGAAAACTTCAGATGCCTATTATTATATGTTTAATGCGACTACCGAAGCTGGTTTTGAGCAGCTGAAAGCAATTTCTGCGTTTCTGGCAGATCATTACAGCGGAAAAAATGCTGATTATGGAAAAATTTCTAACTGGATCATTGGAAATGAGATTGAAAATCAGCAGTGGAATTATATGGGGCCTATGGATCTGACTAATTATGTAAAGACCTACGAAAAGGCGTTCCGCGTATGCTATACAGCCATTAAGAGTACCAATGCAAATGACAGAGTCTATCTTTCTCTTAGTTATAACTGGATGAATGACATGGACGGTCAGTTAAAATACGGAGGAAAAGAGATCATTGACAGCTTTAACTCTATTGCCAACGTTCAGGGACAGATGGAATGGGGACTGGCTTATCATCCATATCCATGTCCTCTGGCAGATCCTGTATTCTGGGATGATGCTGAAACTACAGGACTGGTTAAAAAGGACTTTAATTCACCAGTTATTAATTTTGCCAACTTAAATGTGCTGACTGATTATTTCTGCCAGGAAACATTAAAGACACCATCTGGTCAGGTACGTCACATTATCCTTACTGAACAGGGCTTTACTGCCTACAGTCCTACCAGAGGGGCTGTTCCAGAGCTTCAGGCAGCAGCCTTTGCATATTCATATTATCTGGTAGACAGCAATCCATACATTGATGCGTATACCTTAAGCCGCCAGGTAGATGCGCCTTCAGAAGTAAAGGATGGACTGAAATTAGGCTTATGGGAGTGCGATATGAGTAAGCCAGATCTGATCGAAGCTACAAAGAGACGAAAAATCTGGCAGGTATTTAGGGATATTGACAAAAAGAACTCTACTTTAGAGGCAAGTGAGTTTGCAAAATCTCTTATCGGTATCAATAAATGGTCTGATGTAATACCTGATTTTAAATGGAAAAATATGGAAAAATAACCACAGAAAAGTGATCAGGAAAAATGAAAGCACTGCAGGAGTATTTTGCTTCTGCAGTGTTTTTGCGTAAAGACAAATATTGTCATTTGTACTGGACAAGCGGACAAAAAAAGATTAAAATGAAAACTGACTCTTTAGAAAAATGCAGCTGTTTTATGCAGAAAAAGATACAGGAAGGAAAAGAAAAATGGGGTTGATCGTACAGAAATTCGGCGGTACCTCTGTAGCTGACACAGAGCGTCTTCGCAATGTAGCAAGGATCATCACTGATGCCTACAAAGCAGGAAATCAGGTAGTGGTTGTGCTTTCTGCTCAGGGTGATACCACAGATGATCTGATTGAGAAAGCAAAAGAAATTAATCCGGAAGGCTCCAACCGGGAGATGGATATGCTGTTATCTACAGGAGAGCAGATTTCCGTTGCACTGTGTGCTATGGCTATTGAAGCTCTGGGGTATCCGGTGGTTTCCCTTACCGGCTGGCAGGCAGGTGTGCTTACAGATACAGCAGCTAAAAATGCAAGGATCAAAAAGATCGATACAGAGCGTCTGGAGGCAGAGCTGGACCGTAAGCGTATTGTGATCGTTACCGGTTTTCAGGGAATAGACAGAAACCAGAATATCACTACATTGGGAAGAGGAGGTTCTGATACCTCTGCAGTTGCACTGGCAGCAGCTTTGGAAGCGGATCTTTGCCAGATCTATACAGATGTAGATGGTGTATACACAGCAGACCCACGATATGTAAAGGGTGCAAAAAAGCTGGATGAGGTTACTTACAATGAGATGCTTGAACTGGCAACTTTAGGAGCGCAGGTGCTTCACAACCGTTCTGTAGAGCTTGCGAAAAAATATAATGTAAAATTGGAAGTATTATCCAGTTTTACCGGTCATTCGGGTACAAAAGTGAAAGGGGTGGCAAAACGCATGGAAAAGACAGCAGTCAGCAGCGTAGCGAAGGATAAAGATATTGCAAGGATCGCACTGGTAGGAGTGCCAAATGAAGTAGGAACTTCTTTTAAGGTATTCTCCTTACTGGCACAGAATCATATTAATGTAGATATCATTCTTCAGGGCGTAGGTCATGAGGAAGGAAAGGATATCTGCTTTACAGTAGCAGAAGGAGATCTTAAGAAAGCGGCAGAGCTGTTAGCGTCCCATAAGGATGAACTGCGTTTTACAAGACTGGAGACAAATGCAGATATTGCCAAGGTTTCCGTAGTTGGTTCCGGTATGATCAACAATCCAGGTGTTGCAGCTAAATTGTTTGAGGCATTGTATGATGCACATATCAATATTAATATGATCTCTACCAGCGAGATCAAGATTTCTGTTCTGGTAGATAAGAAGGATGCAGACAGGGCAGTTCAGGCAGTTCATGATAAGTTTTTTGCATTCTAAGTTAAAAGAGAGCAGACAAAACAGGTAAAACTGTTATGCCTGCTCTTTACTTTTATGCAAAAATGGATACAATATAAAATATGATGTCAAAATTAAAAGATCAGAAATCCTGTATCAGGAGGATAATAAAACTCGGAGGGAAGAAAAGATGTATACTTGCGCAAAATGTAATATATTAGCCTGCGGATCACCAGATCCAGCGGTAAGAGAGAAAATGCCGAAAAACTGTCCTATGCGGGAACAGGAGAAAATGAACAATGCCTTTGAAAAATATGCATTGGAAGAAAATCATGAGTTCTATGTAAAATGTTCTGAGATTGAGGGAGAAGGTTATTGTCAGTGGCCAAGATTAAAGGAAACAGTGGAATTTTGTAAAAAAATGGGTTATAAAAAGATAGGACTGGCATTTTGCAGGGGACTGCGAAAAGAGGCACGTATTGTAGCGGATCTATTAATGGCTCAGGGCTTTGATGTAGTTTCAGTGATCTGTAAGACTGGTGGTTTCCCAAAAGAATCCGTAGGGATACCAAAAGAAAAGAAGGTCAATGCTGATGCATTTGAGCCAATGTGTAATCCCATTGCCCAGGCAGAATTTTTAAATTCCCAGGAAACAGAGTTTAATATTGCATTGGGGCTTTGTGTGGGACATGATTCTATGTTTTATAAATATTCGAAGCAGATGGTAACAACGCTGGTGGCAAAGGACCGGGTACTGGCACACAATCCGTGCGGTGCTATTTACTGTGCAGAAGGATATTATAAAAAGAGATTACAGTAAAGCATCGGGAGTATTTCCGGGGAATCTGGATTTTGGAGACTTGAAAAGTGAGGACAAAATAAATGGAGTATATTGGAAATAAGAAGAAGCAGGGCAGTATTGTTGAGCTTTTGCGGGATGAAATATTGGCAGGAAATATACCTGATGGCAGTGAGATGACCCAGAATGAGCTGGCAGAAGGTCTGGGAGTATCCCGTATGCCAGTGCGGGAAGCGCTGATCTTATTAGAATACCAGGGACTGATCGACCGTCTGCCGAACAATCATGTACGGGTGGCTTCTCTTACAGAAGATTATTTCCGTCATATTTTAAAAAACGCTTGTAGTCTGGAAATCCAGTTTTTACAGAATTTAAGGGAAGAAGAATTAGAAGAGCTTCCTGAGGGGGAGTTAAACTTCCACAGGGAGATCTGGCAAAATTATCCTTACAGTCTTTTCAGAAAAAATCTGGAGACTGTAACCGAGATATACCTTTATTTTGTCATATCCAGACGTAACCCGGAATGTGTATGGGGAAATGTGCAGGAGAAGGCAGAGGAAGAGATATTATTAAGTAAGTGTATCGAAAGCTGGAAGTCTGGAAAGAAAGAAGAAGGAGCCGGACTATTAGAGGCATATTTTAGGAAAATGGCAGAAAAACTGGCTGCGCTCCATAAGGGACAGTAAACAGGTAAAAGATATATAAGGTAAAAGAAGGGATAGATATATATGGTTACATTAAAACCAATCAAATTGCTGCCTGCAAGGGAAAGAGTGGCTTCTGCGCTGCGCAAAGCCATTATTTCAAAGCAGATAAACGAAGGAGAGGTCATTACACTGGAGTCTACGGCCCAGCAGCTTGGTGTATCAGTTACACCAGTGCGGGAGGCATTTCAAATCCTGGCAAGAGATGGCCTCATTGACTTAAAACAGAATAAGGGCGCAACCGTTCTTGGCTTAAATGAAACAACCATAAGAGAGCATTATGAAATCAGAGCAGCTTTAGAAAGTGCAGCCTGTGTACTTTGCTGTCAGAGAAAAGCGGATCTTTCTGATATAAGAAAATGTCTGGAAATGGCAGATGAGGCCCTGGAGAAAAAGGATTCCAGCAGTTATTCTAATTATAACCAGTCTTTCCACTATGAGATCTGGACAGCAGCAGGAAATGAAAAGCTAAAAACAATGCTGTCAGAGATGTGGAACGGTCTTTCCATGGGCTTAAAGTCCACAGAAGAAGAGTATGCCAGAAATTCCCAAGAAGAGCACAGACAGATATTGGCAGCTCTTGAAAGCGGGGATCCGAAGCAGGCAGGTGAGAAAATGGTATTTCATATTATCCGAAGCATGAATGATGTACTGACAAGATACTAGTATAATCCACAATAATTATCCGCCCCTTTCACTTGTCTAAATTTCCATCTGCCGCGTCAGCTTCAATCGACGATGCTACCGGCATCGCCTCATTCAGCTTCCTTGCACATGAAAATTTATCCTGCGTGTAAGGAATCGGTAATTATCGTGGATTATACTAGTACATCGTTTTCGAAATAACTGTACCACTCACTTGTCTGCGAATCTGATTGCACAGGCCTAAAAGCCTCAGCGTAGCCCGCTACGCCTGCGTTTTTAGACCTGCACACTCAACTCCGCATCCTACGTGATTAGTACAGTTATTTACGAAACGATGTACTAGTAAAAAGATATGACTTCCCCGCAACCAGCGGGGATTTGTTATATATGCACAATAAAATATCAAAAAGAATATGCAGAACGCTGAATTGGTAAATTACTATTGACAATTACAGCGTTCTGTTCTATTATAAAAACACGAAATGGATACATTATTAAATATAAAATATCAAATACAAGATATAAAATAATAATGATCCAGGACAGCAGCTGCGAAACATAAGTGTTCTGACTGGCAGGCGGGACACCAGTTACAAAGTACCTTAAAAAATGAATAAGGTTTATACAGTTTTATAAAACCGAAGGGGGAGTTTATGAGTCCATCAACTATAACCATCCTGTTTCTCTTGTTTGCAATTGTAATGTTTGTAATGGAGAAGATCCCGCTGGGGGTAACATCCATGATCGTTTGTGTAGGTCTGATTGTTACTGGGGTTCTGGATGCGAAGACGGCATTTGCAGGTTTTATTGACAGCAATGTAATTCTCTTTGTGGCAATGTTTATTGTAGGAGGTGCATTTTTTGAAACAGGTATGGCCAATAAGATCGGCGGCATTGTTACAAAATTTGCTAAATCCGAAAGAATGCTGATCGCAGCCGTTATGATCATTGTAGGAATGATGAGCGGCGTTCTTTCAAACACCGGTACAGCGGCTGTACTGATTCCTGTTGTGATCGGTATTGCAGCAAAATCCGGTTATTCCCGTTCTAAACTATTGATGCCTTTAGTATTTGCGGCAGCTATGGGCGGTAATCTTTCGCTGATCGGTGCACCGGGCAACATGATCGCCCAGAGTGCTTTATCAGAGATCGGACTTAGCTTTGGATTTTTTGAATATGCCATTGTAGGGTTTCCGATCCTCATCTGTGGAACACTTTTTTACACCACACTTGGTATGAAGCTTTTACCGGACAGACAGCCAAAAGATGATGGGGCGTTTGATACCACAGCTGATTACAGCAATGTACCGGTCTGGAAGCAGAAACTGTCACTGGTGATTCTGGTGCTTACTTTACTGGCTATGATCTTTGAAAAAAAAATCGGCATTAAATTGTATATTTCAGGATGCATAGGAGCTTTGGCATTGATCATTACCGGTGTTATCTCTGAAAAACAGGCATTAAATTCCATTGATTTGAAGACCATTTTCTTATTTGGTGGAACCCTTTCACTGGCAGCAGCCCTTGAAAAAACAGGCGCAGGTGAAATGGTGGCAGAAACAGTAATAAATCTGCTAGGTGAAAATCCTTCACCTTATGTTTTAACTTTTGCAGTATTTATGCTCTGCTGTATCATGACAAACTTCATGTCCAATACAGCAACTACAGCACTTTTAGTTCCCATCTGTGTTTCCATTGCACAGGGAATGGGAGCAGATCCCAGAGCCGTACTTATGGCTTGCGTTATCGGCGGTTCCTGCGCGTATGCAACACCTATTGGAATGCCGGCAAATACCATGGTACTTGGAGCAGGCGGTTACACTTTCTTAGATTATACAAAGTCAGGACTGCCGTTAATTGTGATCGCGACCATAGTCAGCATGATCATTTTACCAATTGCATTTCCATTTTTCCCGTAGCATACATGGGAACAGTTTATAAGAAGTGGAACAATGAATATCATGATGTTTGAGGATTGCGGGAATTGCATAGCAATGGAGCAATCAGGTTACATCAGTGAGTGGCAAAATTTACTTTTGACACTCACATCATATCATTACATGTTATTTATTTAAGGAGGCTTAAACATGAGCAGAACAGAACAGGTAGAGCAGCTTACCAATTATATGGCGCACTTTGTTGCCCATATCGGTAAGAAACTGCCAGACGACATCATTGTCAAGTTAGATGAACTGGCAGAAAAGGAAGACAGCCCATTATCAAAAGTAATTTATCAGACTATGAAGCGCAATCAGGATTTGGCAGTAAAATTAAACCGTCCTTCCTGTCAGGATACAGGTGTCCTTCAGTTCTGGGTAAAGTGCGGAACCAAATTCCCACTGATCGATGACCTGGAAGTACTGTTAAAAGAGGCTGTTGTAAGAGCAACAGTGGATGCACCTCTTCGTCACAATAGTGTAGAGACCTTTGATGAGTACAACACAGGCAAGAACGTTGGTAAGGGAACTCCTACTGTATTCTGGGATATCGTTCCAAACAGTGATAAATGTGAGATTTACGCATATATGGCAGGTGGTGGCTGTACACTTCCTGGAAAAGCAATGGTATTAATGCCAGGCGCAGGTTATGAAGGTGTTACCCGTTTCGTACTGGATGTTATGACTTCCTATGGTTTAAATGCATGTCCTCCACTGTTAGTTGGTGTTGGTGTTGCAACTTCCGTAGAAACAGCAGCTCTCCTTTCCAAGAAAGCTCTTATGCGTCCTTTAGGCAGCCACAATGAAAATGAAAGAGCAGCAAGCATGGAAAAGCTGTTAGAAGACGGCATCAATGAGATCGGCCTTGGACCGCAGGGAATGGGCGGAAAGTACTCTGTTATGGGCGTACATATTGAAAATACTGCAAGACATCCATCTGCCATTGGTGTAGCAGTAAACGTAGGATGCTGGTCTCACCGCCGCGGCCACATTATTTTCGATAAGGACCTTAACTATACAATTACAACTCATTCGGGGGTGACTTTATAATGTTAGAGATCAAAGATGGAAAGAAAATTTTAACAACACCAATCAGTGACGAAGATTTAAAAGATATCCATATCGGTGACATTATTTACTTAAATGGTAACTTAACAACTTGCCGTGACGTAGCTCACCGCCGTCTGGTAGAAGAACACAGACCACTGCCTGTAGATGTGAGAAACAATGCTATTTTCCATGCAGGCCCGATCATCCGTCCTTTAGAAAATGACAAGTTTGAAATGGTTTCCGTAGGACCGACCACTAGTATGCGTATGGAGAAGTTCGAGAAGGAATTTGTAGAACAGACCGGTGTAAAAGTGATCGTAGGAAAAGGCGGTATGGGACCAAACACTGAATATGCGTGTAAGAACTTTAAGGCTATCCATTGTGTATTCCCGGCTGGAAATGCAGTAGTGGCAGCAACAGAGGTAGAAGAGATCGTCCGAGCAGAGTGGCGTGACCTGGGAATGCCTGAAACACTGTGGAACTGCCGTGTTAAGGAATTTGGACCGCTTATCGTATCAATTGATACAGAAGGAAGAAACCTGTTTGAGGAAAATAAGGTTGTATTCAATGAGCGTAAGGAAAAAGTTTATGAAGAAATCTGCAAGCATGTAAGTTTTATTAAATAGCGTTACAGTTCAGCTATGACATCTTCTTGTTTCCATATTCATGAAAACAAGAAGCATGGTGGGTTCACCATATGCTGATTTGGATGAAAAAGTGCTTATGCAAGCAAGCGTGCAATATACTTTCTCATTCAAACCAGCGCATGGCTGAACTGAAACTAAATAGCAGACTGCCTGGGAAAATGGCGATTTGGCACGAAACGCAGGTTTGAGATTTTTGTGGGTATGAGTATAAGAGAATAAAGCAGCAGACATAAAAGACCTGTCATTTCTTCAGCGGCGTAGTAAGATTCGCAGCAGGAACGGTGACAGGTCTTTTTATGTTTTGCTTTTAAATAATAGGGACTTGCCTTAAAATTTATTAAAAACTTTACCGTTTTGAAGTAATCGGAATTGAATGGAAACCGCGTAAAAAGCAAGGTTTTATGCGGTTTTCTTCAATATCCGGTCTTTAGGACACTTTAGAAAAAATGAGTATTCTTGGGGTCTATTGGTCACAATAAAGTCACAAAGCATTCTTTGTCAATTTTTTCAATTTCTATTTTTAAATCTCTTAAATCACGGTGGCCGTAAACACGGTTTGTAACATCGTTTCCAAATGCATGCCCGATCATACGCTTCCGGTCATTTTCATTTACATGACTGTCTTCACAGAGTTTGGAAAAAGTATGACGGCAATCGTGAGGGGTATGTTTTTCTATACCAAGCTCATTTAAAATCTTATACATATTAAGGCGGAAGTTATACGCACACATTGGCAGGAGTGTTCCATATTTTTCATAGCGATGTTTTACCAGGGGATAGACTGCTGAGTGGATGGGGACAATGCGGCCCTTACCGGCTTTTGTTTTTATTCCGCCTTCATAGTAGCCTTGATCCAAGTCAATATGTAATTTTCCTGCCTCTGTGATACGCCAGCCAGAATAACACAATATGAGCAATAGTTCCACGATATCATTGTCTGCATGGTACCATAAGGTCATTAGCTCTGTAGGAGTAAAGGGAACGCCATGTTCATCATCTTCGTCTTTGGTGATCGTTAAATTTCGGCTGTAGTTTTTATCTGAAATATTCATATCAACAGCGAAAGCGCATAACTGGTGGAAAAGGTTGAGAATCAGTTCAATGCTGCTGCGTTTCAGCGGACAGTTATCTATGACGCTTTGAAAGTCAGTAGCTCTTAAAGATTCCCATGGAAGGTCATGGAGTGCAGCACTGTTTTTGTAGGCGGCCTGAGTGGAGTATTTGCTGCTTTGGGAAAATTTGTTTCCTTCATGGAACTTTGCTTCGTAGAAAAGCTGATAAACATCAGCAAATGTCTTAGGCTTTTCTGGTGGAGTTACACCCTTGATCAGGCTGTAGTCTGCCATGAGCTTCTGAGCCAGAGTGTCCAGATCTTTTTCGTCTGTAGATAATACTTGCAGGTCCTTTTCCATACCAGGCTTATAAGTGCCGGCTTTGTAGGCAGTCAGTATGATGAAGCCCTTCATCCAGTCATCAACGTAACAGAGGGCTGCAGGGCGGTCACCGTCGATATTTGCAGGCGGATGGACTGCATATGGGTTCTTCCGGTTCTTTCCCAGGTAGCGGATGGAGCCGTAGCCGTTGGGAAGGCGGCTGTGCTTTTTTCTTCTTGGCATATATCATTTCTCCTTTGATTGCGACGTCGCAATGGTGGATTCCTATGTTTTGAGGTGAAAATGGGTACAAAAAAGACGCCCCTTGCACAGACGTCCTGGAGATGATATAATTCAGGTGTTGAGACTGATTATATCTTTCCGGGGGTCCGGCAAGAGAAGATCTATGTAAGAGGCCGTTCCTGTTGGCGCAGGGGCGGTCTTTTACTTTTTAACAGTAAAAGCTAATCTGTTTGAATGTTGAATACCATAAGTCGAGCACTGACTTACTGCGGGCTTCAATAATCTGCATAAAAACCCTGAGTTGCTTATCTGGAATTTTGGAATTGTTATTGCACAAAAGGCATTTGCCATTTTTTGTGATCCATATTTTAGTAGCATTGGGAGAAGGAACCCCTTTGGCAATATGCACATGAACCGGTTCCAGAGGATCATTTTCATTAACCCAGAAATAAACAGTATATCCAGCGATTTTAAAAACCTGAGGCATCGTCTAAACCTCCTTCAATACCACCTTCTCGTGCTAACTGCAAGATAATGTGCGCAACCGACTCTAATAACTCTTGAAAATATTGAATATCCTCAGGAGAGAAGCCGTCGATATTTTCCCATTTGTATTCAGGAAGCCAGCAGGTAGCTGAATGAAAACCGCCATACACTGGTTTTTCAATACGTACCTCAACTTTTTCCTTTCCAGCTGTTTCAATGGTTTCTGAATGTACAATTTCAGTTCCGTCATTCAATGTCATAAATGGATATAACATAGTGAGCACCTCCATGTTTAGTTTAATAAGTCTGCAATGGTAATAGTTAAGTTTTTGTAGATACCTACAGTGATCGGCTGCGTGAAAGTGTAATTGGTAGGCGCCGCATCTTCCTCATAACGATATACAGTAACCCATTCTTTTATCGGGTTTACGATCCAGTATTCTTTTACTCCTGCTTCTAAATATAAAACGTTTTTCTTGATGTAATCCATTTTGCTACTAGCTGGTGAAGCAATCTCTATAATCAGGTCAGGAGCTCCGGAGCATCCCCGATCAGTAAGCTTATTAGGGTTGCAGATAACAGAAATATCTGGTTCTACCCAGTCTCTATCATCAGCATCAAGATTAACAGCAAATGGAGCAGGATATACCTGACAATTTCCGTGATGATTACTAATGTACTGATCAATAACAGATGTTAGTTTAGAAACAAGTCTTTGGTGGATTCGACTGGGTGGTGCCATGTCGTAGAATTTACCGTCAATGAGTTCTGCTCTGGTGCCTTCTGGCAGGTTCCAGTAGTCTTCGGATGTATACTGATCGTTTTTTAATAATGGCATGTGGACACTTCCTTTCTATGGGTGCGATAAAACGAAAAAGACCCTACAACGAAGTAGGGTCTTTAATGAATACGGTTCCCGGTTGTCTGGAAACAATGTCTTTTATACGGCCGGTATACGGCTTTGTTTTTAGCGTATTCATCATACCCTTATTTTATGTAAATGTCAAGGCAAATATGTTATATATTTGTAAATTTTTTTTGAATTTCATCATCAATCAAGTCAAGTTTTTCATTGGACAATCTAATACCACTTAAAATATCGTGATCTGTTTTAGGGTCATAAATACGGATTTTACTAATTGTTGTAATTTGATTTACAAGTGCGATGCTTCCACATTTCATTTTTAATACTTCTGCCTTCATTTTATCAAGTAATTCAAGATCACGATTAGCAATGTCCAACTTAGGATCGATTATGGCCATTTGATTGTCTGAGTTCTCATCATTCAATTCATTCACTAATTCCTGGAGTTCTTTTATCTTCTCTTTTAAATTTTTTGTTTCGCTGGATATTTTACTTTTTAACATAGCGAATAGTTCATTTCCAAGGAAAATACTTCCATTTTTTAATTTAGTAACATCGGTATGTGGTTTTACTGAAGTGAGAGGGATAATTGTAATAACAGGAGAAGATTTTGCATTGTTTTTGTCTAATACAACAGCATAGTGGAGGCCGCCCTCTTCACTACCAACATTGAAGCCAAGATGAACTTTTACAATTTCGCCACGTTTATATCGTCTAAGGCTCATAGGAGAAAATGATTTTTCAAAATCCAAAAAGGTCATCCAGTCCTTTAACCAATAGCAAAGCTTGTCGGCCTTGCCGTTATCATGAGAATCTTCAGAAGCAATAAGTTTATTTAGATAATCTTCTACATTTTGAAGTGCTTGCTTTTTATGAGAATGGAGTTCATCTGTGCTTTTGGTCTTACTCATTTGTGTATTAGTCCTTTCTATAAATATTTTTTGCCATAGGCTATTTTAACCTTAATTCAATAAGTTCTTTCTGATATCCCAGGATCCGCGCAAGCTGATCTATGGTACACTCCTGATATTCAGAAAGAGTATCGTCTCCGACAAGAAAATCCATTGCAAACTTATTTGCTTCCAATTCGTATCGGTGAGTATTGAAATGCGTACGTGTATCCATAAAAATAGCATTGGCTTTTTTATGTAGAAACATATGTCCAAGCTCATGAGCACAAACAAAAGCCTGTTCGTGTGGTGGCAGATTCTCATCTATATAGATGATATTATTTCTTTGAAAATATTGGTAAAACCCACGTACTCCTATCAATGGGGCAAAGACAAGGATAACATTAAGTCCTAGAATAAGTTCAAAGGGGTTACGTGTCTGGTGCTTGCGGACCAAAGCGTCAGCCTTTTTCTTTATATCCATAGGCTAATCCTTCTTATATTTTTTAGGGGTGTACTTTTCCTTGTTTTTCTTTTTAGCCATTTCCATACCGATCTGCATTGCAGAAAGAATAGAGTCAATAGCTTCTGGGCTTGCTGGATCACCATCAAACATCAGACCTTCCTGGGAAAGAAGCTGTTCGCGGGTATTGTTTAATATTTTTTCAATATCTCTTTCGTCTCGGGCGGTAAGCGTTGGGGCTTTTTCTTTTATGGTTTCATCTGTATTTGATAGTAGGTAGTCAAGAGAGACTTCAAGTAAGTCTGCAATTTGTTGCAGCTTTTCAACACTAGGTTTATTTTTATTAAATTTGTTAATAGAGCTTCTGGCAAAACCTAATTCCTTTTCAAGTTTATTAACGGAGTAACCTTTACTTTTTGCGATGTCTCGTATCTGTTCATATAATCCCATTAGTATACCTCAAAATTTTGCGCAATTAATCCTTGACATACGCAAAATCTTGTGTATAATAAAATCATGAGTTGCGCAAGATTTTGCGAAAGACTAATATTCTTAATAGTTGTTGGCACTTCTGATTGTAGAATATTTTACGCATAAAGTCAATATTATAATCTCAAAATTTTGCGCAATTTATCTTATAGCGAGGAGGTGAAGTAGATGTTATATGACAATGTCAAAAAGATTTGTGAAGAAAAAGGAATAACGATTATGCAATTAGAGCAGGAATTGGAATTTCCACGAAGCTATATTTGCAAATGGAATAATAATGAGCCTGGTATCCGCAAAGTCCAGAAAGTAGCGGACTACCTGGGAGTACCCATTGAGAAGTTGTTAGAGTAGAAAGAAAGGGGGTGAGACGGTGGTAACAGCATTACTAGCAAGACTCCTGCTTGGAAAAAAGAAAGATTTCTTTACTATCCTGAAAATCAAAGGAACAGCATACATGATTTCGATTCAACCCTATGTATCTCCGCTAGAGGCTTTCAAAAAAGCCGTAAATAGTGGTGTATTTACGGCTGACGATTCTAAAGAGGAAGATTAGAAAGGCCCGGGCAGGCAGCTTCCATTTTAAGAATTAAATTGGTATAAAGTTTTGCTTCGGACTTAGAGATAGTGATCGCTTTCTGATTTTTTATGGAATCGTATTCCTTTTTTACGCGTCCATATAGAAAAAGCAATTCTTCATTTGAAAAGTCGATATTCATAGACATTCTCCTTTCTGCATACTCGGCATGGCAGTGCCTGTGATGAAAGGATAGCACGAAGTTAAAAAAATAGGAAGAGGTTAATCCGGAATGTGCGACGGATTATCTGTTTGCAACAGAGTAGGAGGTGAGTGAGATGGTAATATCCGTAGGAAAAAACATACGATGTCAGATAGCAAAAAATCTGCTGTTCGCGCATGGGCAGATAGCAGATTCTGGAAATGTTAATGCTTTGATCGTACTAACAAAGTTTATTTTAAAACTTTCCAAGCAGTTCGATGATGAATTCTTTGAATTGCGGCCAAAAGAACAGGCTTGCAGCTCCGAAAGTCCACCAGATAAAGGTCAATAAGACATTGCATGCTTTAAACAAAGTTTTTTCTTGGTTGAAGCCAAGATATGTGAGCAAGTGTCTAGGGACAAAAATAATGGAATTTATCCAGTAAACGGGACTGAATGTTTCAAAAATACGTTGGCGGTAGATTCCTTCAGCTTCATAAAACATTCGGATGGCACCGTTGTATATGTCTGAGTTTATGTTTGGAAAATTAGTGAAAACATCAGCATTAAAAGTTGCAATCCGGCCATAGTCAATGCGCTGAGCTGTTGGAACTAAAAGATTTTTTATTCCGGCTTTTTTGAAAAGAGAGATAATTTCGTTTTTATAAGTTGGAAATTTAGGTGATTCACCAGCAAGCCAGCTTAAGTGCATTTTGCTTAAGTGCTTTATGCGGAAAAAATAGTAAATGTTAATTATGACCTTATAAATTAAGACAACAATAAAAAGAATAATTAGGTTGTTACCAAATTTGGCCATGTAGTTCTCCTTTCTTTTGTACTCGGCTCTGGCGGGAGCCTGTAAGTACAGTATAAGACGGAAACAAATTAAAAGCAATGTAGGAGGTGTTTACATGGAAAAACGATATCTTTCACCAGAAGATGCAGCTCCGTTCCTGGGGCTGTCGGCAGCGGCCGTAAGAAAGTACATGCGTAATGGAAGCATGGACCTGGGAATGGTATTAAGTCCTCAAAAGACGGGGACTAAGACCTGGCGGTACAAGATCTATCCGGAGAAGTTAAAGCAGATTACCGGATCCAGTGTGCCAGGATATGAATAGAGCTTGGAAAGGAGAGAGAAGTAATGGCAAAGATCAAGAACTATGACGGTCAGACAGACATGGAGCTGTCCTATGTGGCAGTGCAGGCAACCAGGCCTAAGAAGAAAGCTGTGGACTGGGTAGGTATCACAGAGACATTTATAGCCGGTGGCATGTGGGTGATAGTCTTCATGATGCTTGGTGCTGCGCTTGCGGTCCAGGTGCTGTGATGGCTGTGCGGGAAGACCAGTGCGGTACCTACATCAGGAAGAACCGGTGCATGGAGAGAAGCCGCTTACAGGCATGCAGAGGCTACATAAAAAAGGACCCAGGCAGCGGCAACTGCGGAAGGTCCGGTAACAAAAACATTTTACACCCTCATTATACGGAGGGAGAAGGAGAATTGCAAGATGGCAATGAAAATTAACAAGCTTGAGATTGAGAACGTCAAGCGTGTAAAGGCAGTAAAGATCGAACCGACAGCAAATGGGCTTACGATCATTGGTGGAAACAACAACCAGGGCAAGACTTCTGTCCTGGATGCGATCGCCTGGGCTTTAGGCGGGGACAAATACCGTCCGTCCCAGGCTCAGAGGGAAGGCTCCGTGATCCCGCCAAACCTTCATATAGTCATGAGCAATGGTCTGGTAGTGGAACGCAAGGGTAAGAACAGCACGTTAAAGGTAACAGATCCACAGGGACAGAAGGCCGGGCAGCAGCTTTTGAATGAGTTTGTGGAACAGCTGGCACTGGATCTTCCGAAATTTATGGAGGCTTCTGACAGGGAAAAGGCAGGTATCCTGTTAAACATCATCGGTGTGGGAGACCAGCTGTCCCAGTTGGAAAAGGAAGAAAAGGAACTTTACAGTGAGCGTACCTATGTGGGGCGCACGGCAGACCAGAAAGAGAAGTATGCAAAAGAACAGCCTTATTATCCGGATGTCCCAACAGTCCCAGTCTCAGCAGCGGAACTGATCCGCAAACAGCAGGAGATCCTGGCACAGAACGGGGAAAACCAGAGAAAGCGTGAAAGACGCCACCAGCTGGAGCAGGAGATGCAGCGTGTCACGGATCAGATCCAGGAGCTTTTAAGGAAGCAGGCAGAGCTGGAAGCGGATCTTAAGATCGCCCGGTCGACCAGTGAGAACCTGCAGGATGAGTCTACCGCAGAACTGGAACAAAACATTGCAGAAGTGGAAGAGACAAACCGGAAAGTACGGGCCAACCTGGACAAAGACAAGGCAGAAGAAGATGCCAGGGGATACCGGAAACAGTACAATGCACTGACCGGAAAGATCCAGGAGGTACGGGATAAAAAGCTGGAACTGTTAAAGAAAGCAGATCTGCCGCTTCCAGGACTGACGGTTGAGGATGGGGAACTGGTCTACAATGGTCAGAAATGGGACAACATGTCCGGATCCGAACAGCTTAAGGTATCTACCGCGATCGTACGCCGGTTAAATCCAAACTGTGGCTTTGTGCTCATGGACAAGCTGGAACAGATGGACCTGCATACCCTTCAGGAGTTTGGAAAGTGGCTGGAGGCAGAAGGTCTCCAGGCGATCGCTACCAGGGTATCTACGGGGGACGAGTGCAGCATTATCATCGAAGACGGGTATGTGGTAGGACAGCCGCACACCGAAGAAAAGAAAGAATGGAAAGCAGGTGTTTTTTAAATGGAGATCATCAGAGGAAAACAGCCAGGAGCAAAGAAGACCGTGATCTACGGTCCGGAAGGGATCGGGAAGTCCACGCTGGCTTCCTGCTTCCCGGATCCGCTGTTCATTGATACAGAAGGTTCCACCAGGGATATGGATATCGCGCGTACCAAAGAGCCAAGCAGCTGGATGATGCTCATGGAGCAGGTCATGTATGTAAAGAACCATCCGGATATCTGCAAGACCCTGGTCATTGATACGGCGGACTGGGCTGAGATGCTCTGCATTTCCCAGATATGTGATAAGAACCACAAGAGCAGCATTGAGGAGTTTGGATATGGAAAAGGGTATACCTATGTCCAGGAAGAATTTGGGCGTCTTTTAAACCTGCTCACAGAAGTAATCAAGGTGGGGGTAAACGTGGTCCTTACAGCCCATGCAAAGATGCGCAAGTTTGAACAGCCGGATGAGCTGGGAGCTTATGACCGCTGGGAGATGAAGCTGAGTAAAGGCGTAGCGCCCATGGTAAAAGAGTGGGCAGACATGGTACTGTTTGCGAATTATAAGACCATGGTGGTGAACGTGGACGGCCAGGGAGCCCAGAAGGGGAAAAACAAAGCCCAGGGCGGAAAACGTGTCATGTATACCACCCACCACAGCTGCTGGGACGCAAAGAACCGCTACAGCCTTCCGGATGAAGTGCCTTTTACATATGAGAGCATCCGGCAGATCCTGGAACCGGGAGCAGCCCGGGCAGAGGAGAGGCAGGAGGTAAAACAGCCAGGCCCTATACAGGAGACACAGCCAGCACCACCTGTCAGACCGGTAGAAACGGTAAAACATCCGGAGACAGCCAGTAGTAACAAGGGCAATGAAAAACCTGCAGAAGAAAAGAAAGGCATTGCGCCTGTGGAGGGCAGCAAAGGGGATGTAAAGCCGGATGGAAGATCGGCACTGGATCCACGTCTCCCAAAGAGACTGCGGGACCTGATGATCGCCAATGATGTGTGCGAATGGGATATACAGAACGTATGTGAAGCCAAGGGATATGTACCGGTGGATACGCCCCTTTACATGTATGAAGAGGTCAATCCGGGCTTTGTGGACGGCGTTCTGGTAGGTGCCTGGGACCAGGTGTATGCGGCGATCAGGGAAATGAAAGAAAAGGATTCTTTAGTATTTAATTAATGAGGAGGATGAAAGAAATGGCAGATTTAGGAAAAGAGATCGGCTGGGATGATGCGATCGAGAATGAAGGGACTGAGTTTGAGCCCCTTCCGGAAGGGACTTATGAATTTACAGTGGCATCCATGGAACGCGCCCATTTCGGAGGAAGCGAGAAGATGGCACCCTGTAACATGGCGAACCTGGACCTTCTGATCAAGGATAAGGACGGCAAGGAACACCATGTATTTGACAGCCTGTACCTGAACTCAAAGGCAGAGTGGAGACTGAGCCAGTTCTTCTTATGCATTGGACAGAAGAAGAAAGGGGAAGCACTGCGGCCTAACTGGAATGAAGTGCCATGCTCTACCGGCAAGGTGGAAGTCATGATCAATGAATATGTGGACAAGAACGGCAATAAGCGCAGGAATAACCGTGTCAGCCGTTATCTGGAGTATGAACCAAAGCAGTTTAAGGCGGGGGTGTTCTAAATGGAATTGAGACCGTATCAGGCAGAAGCGAAAGCAGCCGTATTTGAGCAGTGGGATAAGGGTACATTGAAGACCCTTTTGGTACTGCCGACCGGCTGCGGAAAGACCATCGTGTTTGCAAAAGTCGCAGAAGACTGTGTGCGTCAAGGATACAGGGTACTGATCCTGGCGCACCGGGGCGAGCTCCTGGAACAGGCTGCGGATAAGATCAAGAAGAGCACGAACCTGGGATGTGCGACAGAAAAAGCAGAGCAGACCTGTCTGGGGAGCTGGTTCCGGATCACAGTAGGCTCTGTACAGTCCATGCAGCGTGAAAAACGCCTGTCCCAGTTTTCAGAGAATTATTTCAATGTGATCATCATTGATGAGGCCCATCACTGCATATCAGACGGATACCAGAAGGTGCTGCAGCATTTCCCGTCTGCAAAAGTACTGGGAGTGACTGCAACGCCTGACCGTGGCGATATGCGTAACCTGGGAGAATTTTTTGAGAGCCTGGCTTATGAATATACCCTTCCGAAAGCGATCCGGGAGGGTTATCTATCCCCGATCAAGGCCATGACGATCCCGCTGCAGCTGGATCTGTCCGGGGTATCCATCCAGTCCGGTGATTTTAAAGCCGGTGACATTGCAACAGCCCTGGATCCGTATCTGCACCAGATCGCGGACGAGATGATGAAATACTGCAGGGACCGAAAGACGGTCGTGTTCCTTCCACTGGTAAAGACCAGCCAGAAGTTCAAAGAGATCCTGAATGAAAAGGGATTTAAAGCTGCGGAAGTCAATGGTGAGAGCAAAGACCGCGCAGAAGTCCTGGAAGCCTTTGATAAAGGAGAATACAACGTCCTGTGCAATTCCATGCTGCTGACGGAAGGCTGGGACTGCCCGTCCGTTGATTGTGTGATCGTGCTGCGTCCAACAAAGGTGCGCAGCCTTTACAGCCAGATGGTAGGACGCGGGACCAGACTGTGTGAAGGAAAGAGCCATCTATTGCTCTTGGATTTCCTCTGGCATACAGAACGCCATGAACTCTGCCATCCGGCGGACCTGATCTGTGAGAAGAAGGAAGTAGCCCGAAAGATGACGGAGAACCTGGAAGGAACAGCCGGATGCCCTATGGATCTGGAAGAGGCTGAGAGAAAAGCATCGGAAGATGTGATCGCAGAAAGGGAAGAATCCCTGGCAAAACAGCTCCAGGAGATGCGTACCAGAAAGAAGAAACTGGTGGATCCATTACAGTTTGAGATGAGCATACAGGCGGAAGACCTGTCCGGTTATGTCCCGGCTTTTGGCTGGGAGATGGCACCGCCTTCTGATAAACAGAAACAGGAGCTGGAAAAGAGAGGGATCCTTCCGGATGAGATCGACAATGCAGGAAAGGCAAACCTGATCCTGGACCGCCTGCATAAACGGCAGGAGGAAGGGCTTACCACACCGAAACAGATCCGGTGCCTGGAAAAATATGGTTTCCAGCATGTAGGGACATGGACGTTTGAGGCAGGAAAGAACATGATCGACCGGATCGCTGCGTGTGGCTGGAGAGGAGCCCCAAGAGGTGTGGACCCAAGAAATTATGTACCTGAAAATTAAGGAGTAAGCAGGAAATGGAAAGAAGCCAGTATGACCTGTTGGAGGTCTTAGATCATATAGAGCCGGCTGAACTGGATTACCAGCAGTGGCTGAATATCGGCATGGCCCTGGACCTGGAAGGATACAGCGTGGATGTGTGGGACAACTGGAGCCGGAGAGATCCCGGCAGGTATCATCTTGGGGAATGTCAGAAAAAATGGAAGGGATTTAAGGGAAACGGATCCCCCGTGACCGGTGGGACGATCGTCCAGTATGCAAGGGAACAGGGGTGGACGCCGCCCTATGATCCGGGGCATGCCCTGGGCTGGGAAGATACCATTTCCAGTGAGGAAGGCGTGTTCATTGACCGGAACTGGGTGGAAGGAAAAGAAGTACGGGAACCGGCCCGATTTGACCCGGCCAAGGAACTGATCCGGTATCTGGAGACCCTGTTTGAAGCAGGGGAGAATGTAGGCTATGTGGTAAAGAGCTGGCAGAAGGATGATAAATGGCTCCCTGCAGATAAGGGATCCTTTGACCGCACTGCAGGACAGCTGATAGAAGCACTTTCTGCCTGTGGCGGTGATATCGGCAGTGTCCTGGGGGATTATGATCCTCAGGCTGGTGCCTGGATCCGTTTTAACCCGCTGGATGGAAAGGGAGTAAGGAACGACAACGTGACAGACTTCCGTTATGCCCTGGTAGAGTCAGACAGCATGGAGATCGACAAGCAGCATGCGCTGATCCGGGAACTGGAACTTCCTGTGGCATGCCTGGTCCATTCCGGAAAGAAGAGCCTCCATGCCATTGTAAAAGTAGATGCCGCAGACTATGGGGAATACCGCAAGCGTGTGGACTATCTCTATGATATCTGCCGCAAGAACGGTCTGGAGATCGACCAGCAGAACCGGAACCCGTCCAGACTGTCCCGTATGCCAGGTGTGCTGCGTGGAGAGAATAAGCAGTTCCTGATTGACACCAACATCGGAAAGGAGAGCTGGGCTGAATGGAAAGAATGGATCGAGTCAGTCAATGATGACCTGCCGGATCCGGAGAGCCTGGAAGATGTATGGGACAACCTGCCGGAACTGGCCCCGTGTCTGATCGAAGGGGTACTGCGCCAGGGGCACAAGATGCTGATCGCAGGGCCCTCTAAGGCGGGTAAATCCTTTTTACAGATAGAAATGTGCATTGCCATCGCAGAAGGCCGTAAATGGCTGTCCTGGCAGTGCTCACAGGGGCGTGTGATGTATGTGAACCTGGAACTGGACCGGGCAAGCTGCCTGCACCGTTTCAGGGATGTTTATCAGGCAATGGGGATCCATCCGGAACATCTGGATAACATTGATATATGGAATTTAAGAGGCAAGTCCCGGCCTATGGATAAACTGGCGCCCATGCTCATCCGCAGGGCTTCCAAGAAGAATTACATTGCCATCATCATCGATCCGATCTACAAGGTCATCACAGGTGATGAGAACAGTGCAGACCAGATGTCCAATTTCTGTAATCAGTTCGATAAGGTCTGCACGGAACTGGGCGTGGCCGTGATCTACTGCCACCACCATTCAAAAGGCAGCCAGGGCAGCAAGAAGTCCATGGACCGTGCATCCGGTTCCGGTGTATTTGCCCGTGATCCGGATGCAATGTTGGATATGATCGAGCTGGACCTGTCCGAAGATGCCCTGAAACAGGAAGAGAATAAGGCTGTATGTGAAGCATGCAAACAGTACCTGGATTCCCATTTTAAATGGGATGACGACCTGTCCCAGGATGATCTTTGCAGCAGTTACCAGATGCTCAATTACTGCGAAAACAAGCTGGATGTGTGGCAGTGGGCAAACCTTCAGAAGATGGTGGAAGCAGCCAGGATAAGGGCCAGGAGTGTTACAGCGTGGCGTATTGAAGGCACTTTAAGAGAGTTCCCGAAGTTTCCGGCAGTCAATGCTTGGTTCAATTATCCGGTCCATACCATTGATCAGGTAGGGATCTTGAGTGATATTGAGCCAGAGACGGAGAAACCGCTTTGGCAAAAGGCAGCGGAAAAGAGAAAAGAACTGGCTCAAAAAGCGAAGGGAAAAAAGCTCAGTTCCTTTGAAGTAGAGTTTGCCAACATTGAATTTGAGGGCCGTGAGGTGCCTGCCCAGGAGCTTGCAGATAAGCTTGATACATCATCAAGGACCCTGCTTTCATGGTTAGGGGACAGCAATAAAAGGAAGAAAGATCTGGCAGATCATTATGAAAAATATCAGGGAGCTGATAACAAAATGTATATCAGAAGAAAGGAAAAACAGGGTGCGCCAGACCAGAAAAACGGCGCAGTCTAGTGCAGTCATGCGCAGGTGCGCTGAACCAGAAATTTACGGTCTGGCGCACGGTGCGCATGACCTGGGTCTGGTGCAGTCCCGCGCAGTGCGCCAAAGGGGTGCGCCGGACCTATACTACGTATAGTGGTGTAGCGCACCCCTCTATGCGGGGGTAGGTAGTCGTGCGGAAGCCAAGCACGACGACCACCCACCCCACAGACACAGAGGGCACCAAACCTAGAGCAGGGGAAAAATGAAAGGAAGTATGGTTTATGAATAGACCTAAAAACGAAAGACTTAATTGCTTAAGGCATATGCCACCATTACATCATGTGACTGGAGAAAAATATGACATTATGAACAGCGAGGTCATGGACTGGATTGTAAAATAACCGGAAGTACGTCAGTGGCTATATGACAAAATTACAGATAAGTCAGGGGGAAGAAAATCAGAATTTATAAAATACAATCCGGAAACTAGAACTTGGCAAGGGGTTGATTATGGTGATTGAGTTTTTTATGGCAATGGTGCCACCGACAGTGACACACCAGGAGAAGCAGGTACATGTGGTAAAAGGCAAGCCTGTTTTTTACGAACCGGCAGATCTGAAAGCTGCCAGGCAGAAACTGATGGGGCATCTGGCCGGACACAGACCGGAGCAGCCATTTGATCGGGGAGTACGTTTGATGGTCAAATGGTGCTTCCCTAAGGGGAAACATGCAGACGGTGAATACCGGATCACAAAGCCAGATACAGACAATCTCCAGAAGCTTTTAAAAGACTGCATGACAGCTTGCGGATTTTGGAAAGATGATGCCCTGGTAGCTGCAGAGATGGCAGAGAAGTTCTGGGCAGAGATCCCAGGGATCTATGTGAGGATAGAGGAGATATGACACTGGATGATGTGGTGATCCTTTCAGACCAACAGGTCAAAGGAATTTATTACGACGTATACAACGGCTTCTGGAAACGCTATAGCAAGGCAGCCCCATCTTGGCAGTCAGAGGAATGGGATGAGATCGTAAGGCAGGCCCGCTTCCTGATGGAACGATATCATTCCTGTCCGCTGATAGTCCACCAGATACAGGATCTTTTGAATCAGCTGGAAGCCAGGAGTAGGAAAGGGGAAAAATGAATAATGCCAAGAAAACATCCGTCCCGGTCTGCTGCATCTGCCAGAAGGTGATCAATGGAGATGCAGAGTGGATCAGGACAAAGAGAGGGACGGTGTTGTACATGCATAGAGAGTGTGTGAGAAAGGGGAAAGACAATGATCATAAAGCAGATAGCAATCGATGAGGCACTGGAACTGCACAAAAGAGGGCTTATGGTGGGAGTGCTCCAGCCAGTGGTGCCGGAACCTAAGAACCTGGATGATTATGAGTTCCTGACATTGAAGAAGATCCTAGCTGGATGTGAGTTCTTCCGGATCGTGCCGGAGAAAGAAAAAAGAGAGACAGAGTCAGCTGAGAAGAAGCCGGCAGAAGTAGCAGAGCCAAAGGCAGTGGAAGAGAAGGCAGTTATGGAAACCAAGGAGAAGCCGGAGCCACCAAAGCCAGAAGCACCAAACAAAAAGCAGATTGATGTTGGAAAAATGAAGGCGCTTCGCAATGCTGGGTGGAGCATGAAGCAGATCGCTGAGGAAATGCAGCTTGCACCAAGTACAGTATGCGGGTATTTGAAGAAGATGGAGGAAGGAAAATGAAGATCAGATTATCAACTCAGGGTATGTCCCTGAATGTAGAGGTACCGGAAACTAAGGCAATAATGGTATATCGTGGGCTGGCGGAAAAACTGCTTATACATGCGTGCGCTCAGGAAGCACAAATGCCGAAAACAGTGCTTCAGCCTAAAATCGTAGTAAATCCACCAATGCCTCCTGAAACTATAAAGCAACACATTGAGGCGGAAACTCAGGAAAATCCTACCTTACCAGAAACGGAAGAGAAACCAGAAAACGAGGGATACACTGGCTTCATGAAAATCCGATGCAGCAAATGTGGTAAGGAAAGGACTTTTTGCAGCAAGTCACCTTTAACGTATTTCAAATGCATGGAGTGCGGAACAAAGACAGAGCTTGTAGGATTGGCTAAGTTATATGCTGACTGTAGATGTGGCCGTAACTCTTATTATTTTACAAATATCGAAGATGCGGAAATTGATGTTAAGTGCATTGATTGTGGAACTGCTATAAAAACTGAGTGGGATGTAGCGAAGAAATGTTACAGAACGGTAAAAGAGGGGGATTAGTCATAATGCGATTAACAGAAAAGGATGACTTGGGACATTGGTTCTTAAAAGGGCTTGAATGGGGACAGCTGCGGGAAGGAAAGGTTATTACCAAGGCTGTAGCACAGAAGTTGTATGGTGCGCTATGTAAGCTTAAGGACTATGAGGATACGGGCTGCAACCCAGATGACGTAGAACGTCTGAATGACTTTACCCAGAATGAAGCTGTAAAACTGGTGCAAAAGCTGAATGCAGAAGAGAAGAAGCACAGATGGATCCCGGTGGAGGAACGGCTGCCAGAACTTGGGGAATATGTATTAATTTCATTTTCCAACTTCTCAGTCCCAGCCATTGGAAGATATGACGAGGACGAAGAGGGCGGAGCATGGTTTATTGGTGATGAGACAGAATCACTTGTTAGTCAGGATATGTTTGTGAATGCATGGATGTCGTTGCCTGAGCCATACAGGGCAGAGGTTGAAGAAAATTAAGATACGGAGGAAAATGAAATGGGATTAGCAGATACGTTTGGCGCAGAGGATAGAGTGCAGGTGAAGTTTTCAGATTTTTATAAACTGATGAAACAGGCTACGCAGTATGAAATAGCCATGAATGCGGTGGGATGTGATGTGCCGCATAGATACATCAGAGAATGCATGACAGGAGTAAAAGAGCCGCAGAAGCAGGGTATACAGATTGAACTGGAAAATCCGGCGAATAAGAGCATGATGTCAGCCAAGAAAGGACAGGTCAATGGATAGGACATTAAAGGCTGTATATATTTGGATAGTCCTGGCCTTGGTCTGGATGGGATTAGAGCTGTTACTGTACGGCGAAATCCAGCTGAGGACAGTAGATGATATTATGTGGTTTCTGTTTTTGCCATTTATTTATATGGCGGTAAATTAAGATTTAGGAGAAATTATGGGACGAAAATATCCAAATTTAAAAGATCGCTTATACGCAGCGTATAATCTTATTCGATACGGAAAAGGGAAAATACGCTGTATGACATGCGGAAAGTGTGGAAGCATCATTATAAAATCTATTAGTGAGAAACCGGCCGAAATAGAATGGATTGATGAAATACATCAGGTAGATCAGATGTGGATAGATCTAGTGAAGTGCCGAAAGTGTGGTGCTGTTTGCAAAGAAATTCAAATGTGGAATTTTGAGGGCGATGTATATAAAGTGGATCCATATATTGATGCTGATAAAACAGAAAACTGAAATTTAGAGGATGGTATATAAAATGATGATCGAAGCAATTGGAAGTGCAGCGATGCTGGAGCAACTGGCAGAAGAGTCGGCTGAACTTGCACAGGCAGCATTAAAAGCGGCACGGATTTTACGCGATGATAATCCTACTCCAGTAACGTTACCAGAGGCTTGTGCAGCTGTGATAGAAGAGTATACCGACGTAGTTCAATGTGCGGGAGAAATGGGACTGGGAGTTGATTTTAAGCAAATGCAAGAGAAACTAGAACGCTTTAAAAAGAGAGCGAAAGCAGTGCGTAAATTGTAGGAGACTATCGTAATGTGGAAACGAGTAAATCCCAACGTGGAGTATGTGATAGCTGTCATGCGTAAGAAGGGAGAGGACATAAAGAATGGGATTAGTAAAGTCAGAGGCCCAGAGAAAGGCAAACCAGCTGCAAAGAAAAAGTGCCATAGCCGCATCAGACCATGCGATCATTAACGGGCCGAAGCCTACAACCTGGTCAGCCAGGATGCCAGCCTATGCGGGGACAAGCCTTTGCCCGGATCCGGAGCTGCGGAGGATACCAGATGAGTAAGAGAAAGACACCGGCACAGGCTCTGGAAGAGTTTCTAAGCTACTATGATGAGAGCATTTTAGAATACAGGTATGCTTGCGATAAGGTCGTTGAAGAGGACAAGCGTCTCCAGGACTTTCTTCATGAAATGGAATTTGCCAAGGACCGGAACGAAAGGAACCGGATTGCAACAAGTCTTCAACAGAGCAGAAGAACCAGGCGAATTAATAAAGATATGGCAAAGATGAATGAGAAGCTGGTGAAGTTTTTCGAGGATCAGAAGAACAGGGATATCTTAAATCGGTTACGGCAGCTTCTAGGTCAACAGAGGAAGGAAGAGGAATATCTTCTGGGAGAACGTACATACAAACCAAGAGCAGGAATGAGGTGATACCGTTGGCGAAGATAAAGATAACCAGGAAGCTTCTGAGCAGTTACCGAAAGCTTAAGAGGGAGATAGTAGTCTTGGAATTGGAACTGGTAGAGATGATGGAAGGGGATAACGGGATTGGCGTCAGTGTTGTTATGGACTACAAGAAAGGTTATCCCAGGCCGGAAGCGGTTCCTGGTTTTGACTGGAAGCTGCATGATCGCCGGGAGAAGATCCTGGATAACAAGAAAGCACGGTGCAAGGCTGTGGAGGACTGGATAAGATCTATTGAAGACGGTCAGGCACGGTATGTGTTCAGGATGTTCTACATAGAGGGAATGACCTGGGATAGGATTGCCGCAAAGATTGGATACAGCAACAGTCCAGACTATCCGAGGCTGATGATCAGGGATAAATATTTAAAAGAGCATAATATTTTGTAAAAAGTTCGTTTTATTCGGTTGCTTCGGAATACAATAGAGTGGAAGCCAAAGGCATACGGCCGGCGGCTTACGTCAAACCCCACCAGGCAGCAGGCGAAAGCTTGTTGCCTCCCCCTTGGGACGTAGCTCAGAGGTAGAGCAATGGCTTTTAAACTAAGCGAAGGTTCGAGTCCTTCCGTTCCGATGATTTTTGCTGCTATCAGTATTTCCTTCTCCTTTTTGGAAGCGCTTATCGTGAGATGGGTGCTTTTCTTTTGTCGAATTTGAGGTAAGCTGGAAGTTACAGAATTGGAAGCAGAGCAGACTAAGCTGGATGACCTGATC
>ENA-UONU01000251-UONU01000251.1-human-gut-metagenome-genome-assembly--contig:-CS51-NODE-251-length-73614-cov-5.532348_pt1 | contig 73614 bp, 68 predicted proteins | sample MGYA00242462_ERZ724009 | MGnify/ENA metagenome assembly ERZ724009 | reverse complement strand
TTCATTGATATGAAAGAAAAGGGCATGAGCAAAGGAGAATTTAATTCCGTAGCTCAGGCAAATGGCGGATTAGATAACATGGTTAACTGGGATGGAAAGGACAAGGACTTACTTGCTCTTATAAAGTATATTGCGGACGAAAACAAGCTTGAAAAGGTTCTTGAAAATCCACAGGTAATTAAGACACCGGTGGTCAGAAATGGTAAGCAATCAACACTCGGTTATCTGCCGGATGTATGGAAAAACTGGAATTAGAGGACAAGAATATGGTAAAGAAAATTATGCGGGATCCATTGTTTCTCGCTCAGAAATCTATCGATGCAACGGAAGCAGACCAACAGGTGATTACAGACCTGCTTGATACATTAAGGGCAAATCTAGATTATTGTGTTGGCATGGCAGCCAATATGATAGGTGTAAAGAAAAATATCATTGTAGTGGCAGCAGGCCCATTTCAATTTGCTATGGTAAACCCTGTTATTACAAAGAAAACCGGAGCATTTCAGACAGAGGAGGGATGCCTCTCTCTGGAAGGGGTACGACCATGCACAAGATATAAAGAAATTGAAGTGGATTTTTTGGATGCAAATTTTAAGAAGCAGCATGGCAAATATTCCGGCTGGACTGCACAGATTATTCAACACGAGATAGATCACTGTAATGGAGTTGTAATATGAAACCAAAATCACCGAAGAGTCTGGAGCTATATGACATTATGATAAAACGGGGATACCCAGAGGAGTTTTGCGATCAGATAACGAAAAATCTTAACACCGACTGGACAGCCCAGCGGATGATAGGTTATCTGTCCCATTACAAAAAACTACCGCTTGAGGAAATTGTAGATGAAATGCTTGCGATACTAAGTGACCGCGGCAGAATTATGCAGAAGCATGAGCTGGAAGAAACCAATGCCAGATGGAATGAATATTTGAATGGATAGAGGATATAAACATATTGTCACGTGGTGATAAACTTTTGGATTTTTGACTTAACAAGAATAAAATTTAAAGGGGAGATTCTTTCAGAAAGGTTGGTAATGTATGAAAAAGGCAGCATTTATCTGTGTCCATAATTCTTGCCGTAGTCAGATTGCAGAGGCACTTGGAAAACATTTGGCCGCTGATGTCTTTGAAAGCTATTCAGCAGGAACTGAGACAAAACTCCAGATTAACCAGGATGCAGTCCGTATTATGAAAGAATTGTATGAAATTGATATGGAAAAGACACAATATTCAAAATTGATCAGTGACATTCCTGATCCGGATATTGCAATTTCCATGGGATGTAATGTTGGATGCCCGTTTATCGGAAGAACTTTTGATGATAACTGGGGATTAGAAGATCCAACCGGAAAGTCAGATGAAGAATTTAAGGCAGTGATTTCGCAGATTGAGAAAAATATTCTATTGCTGAAGGCGAAGCTTCACACAGAGTAAAAAGGAGAATTTCTATATGGAGTTTAACAATAAAGTAGTGATTGTGACTGGAGGCGCCCAGGGTATTGGAAAGACTATTGCAGAGGAATTTCAGAAGCAAGGAGCCCTTGTTTGCAGTATTGATAAGCAGCCCGGAGGTTACTTTACCGGTGACCTTGCACAGCAGGACACATTGGAGCGTTTTGCTCAAAAGGTGATTGCAGAATATGGTCATGTGGATTATCTTATTAACAATGCACTGCCTTTGATGAAAGGAATTGACAACTGCTCTTATGAGGAATTTAATTATGCATTAAAAGTAGGCGTTACGGCATCATTTTATCTTGCAAAATTATTTCTTCCTTATTTTTCTGAAAGAGCTGCCATTGTCAATATTTCATCTTCTCGTGACCGTATGAGCCAGCCACAAACAGAAAGCTACACCGTAGCTAAAGGTGGAATTTCGGCGTTAACTCATGGGTTGGCAGTTAGTCTGGCAGGAAGAGTAAGGGTCAATTCAATCTCCCCGGGATGGATTGATACTGACTTTACCGAATACACAGGGGCAGATGCAATGCAGCAACCGGTTCATCGTGTGGGAAATCCCATGGATATTGCCAATATGGCACTGTTTCTCTGCTCCGAAAAAGCAGGCTTTATTACAGGCGAAAACATCTGTATTGACGGCGGCATGACAAAACAAATGATTTACCATGGTGATTGGGGCTGGACATTTGGCATTTAACAGGGAGTAGCCGCCAAAGAGAAAATATGAACAAACGTCCATCCTTAGCACATGAAGCGGGGGAATTGTTTTATATGCTGATTTTTAGCAAAATGGATTGATTTAGCTAAAATGTTTGTGAATAGGCGATTTAGCTAAATAAATATGATATTTGTTAGCTTTATGAAGGTTCGCACAATCATTGATCCGATAACTGGTGTACGGAATGACCGAACGGAATATCCAATGGAAGCTATCCGCGAAGCTGTTTTAAATGCGGTCATTCATCGAGATTACAGCATCTACACAGAGGGAACACTGGTGCAGATTGATTTTTTTACCGACCGATTGGAAATTCATAGTCCTGGAAGTCTGTATGGCCGTATGACTGTAGAGCAATTAGGTATTGCCAGGCCAGATCTTCGCAGCCCTGCTCTTGCCGTTATGGCCGAAGAATTGACCAGCGCAGAAAATCGATATTACGGAATCTCTACCATTCGACGCGCAATGGCAAAGTATGGGCTGCCGGAGCCTGTTTTTGCAAAACGCCTCGTTTCCGGCAAGAGATTGCAAGTTATCTTGGTATCAAAACCGTATTTTATGCCATGAGTCACTATATTCAGCCGCTTTTGTAGTCTGGACAACTGGCTATGACGATCCCGGAATCTCCCAAAAGCCGGAAGCAAAAGTTCTATACTGTTTGCTAAGCTGGGCATTGCTTCTATGATGGCTCTGGATGAATCGAAAGGGCAGCGCCCAAAGTCTCCTGTCTATTTGAATTGAAAAAAAGAACATCAATGATATAATTGAGGGAGGAATCAGAAAATAAGGATAATTAGGGGGGATCCTATCTATGAGGTGCAGACAATGTGGGGCAGAAAACAGCGATAAGGCAAAGTTCTGTACAAAATGTGGAAATAAATTGCTAACAACGATCATATGTCCTGGATGCGGTGCAGAAAATGCCTCAACCGGCAAATTTTGCCGAAATTGTGGAAGGCCGTTGGAATGTTTGGAAAGCCCGACGGAGAAGCCTAAAAAATATAGAAAGAAAATGATAGTATTTGGTCTGATAGCAGTTGTCTTGGCCGCAGCCGTATTTATCGTAAATCAGAAGAAAAATCGATCTTTGATAGAGCAGAAAGAGCTGGAACCTGCATGGGAGGAAGATCGGAATGTTCGTGGGGAACGAAAAGAGCGGGAAAAATTTAACGATACAGATCCCAACCCTACGGAAGGGCCAGAGGAGGGAGACGCCCCTGCTTCCTATGTGCCTTCTGACAGCATTCAAAGAGAGGCAAATGAAAGTAAGGCAAATGAAAGTAAGGCAGATGAAAGTGAGACAGCTGCAAGTGAGTCATTAGAAGCCATTGATATAGAAGCAGAAATTAAGGAAATCCGGGATCTGTATTATGGGATTCAAAATAATCTTGATCAATATCAGAAAGAGGATGGTGGGAGCGGTACGACCAGATATTTGGATCAGGCTGGGAATATCGTTAAGATAACAGCTAAAAAGGGAGCATATACATCTTTTAAGCCAAGTGAAGTATATGCAGCAGAATATTTTTATGAGATTTCAGATCAGAAATATTGCCCAAGGTTTGTGTTTATATATGGAAATAATGAAGAATATCGGATCTATCTTACGAAGAATGGGAATTGTGTAAGATATATTGACGCAGTGGGAGAGGTTCATAATTATCAGAAGCCAATATCGCAGACTGAATTGGCTCAGATTACAGAGCTGCAGGGATTTTGTACCAATGCAGTGATGGAAATAGCATGGGCGTTTGAAGGGAAAGAATAGGAATTATGCAAAACAGCATAGCACAATTAATCATATAGGAGGAACAGATTATGCTTGAAATCGGAACAAAGGCTCCGTCATTTGAATTGCCGGATCAGAATGGGATCATGCACACATTGGAGGAATACAGGGGAAAGAAGGTTATTTTGTATTTTTATCCAAAGGACAACACACCGGGCTGTACCAAACAGGCATGCGGCTTTTCAGAGCTGTATCCCCAGTTTGAGGAGAAAGGCGCAGTGGTTTTGGGAGTGAGCAAGGATACGGTAGCTTCCCACAAGAAATTTGAGGAGAAATACGGCCTGGCCTTTACCCTCCTTTCAGATCCGGAGCGTCAGGTGATCGAAGCCTACGATGTGTGGAAAGAGAAGAAGAATTACGGGAAAGTTGCTATGGGAGTGGTTCGCACTACCTATTTGATTGACGAGGAAGGAATGATCATCCGTGCTAATGATAAGGTGAAAGCAGCAGATGACCCACAGAAGATGCTGGGGGAGCTTTCATGAAGATCATCTTGTCTCCAGCCAAAAAGATGAATGTAGATCCGGATACTTTAGAACCTGTGGGGATTCCCGTGTTTCTTGCGCGGACGGAGGAGATCCTGTCCTGGCTCAGGGGAAAGTCTTATGAGGAATTAAAAAAGCTTTGGGGCTGTAATGACCGGATCGCAGAGCAGAATACCCAGCGCCTGAAGGACATGGAACTGCTTGAAAGGCTGACGCCGGCGGTGCTGTCATATGAAGGGATCGCATACCAGTATATGGCTCCTGCTGTACTGGAACAGGGCCAGCTCTCCTATATCCAGGCTCATCTGCGGATCCTGTCCGCTTTTTATGGAGTACTGCGTCCTATGGATGGGGTCACCCCATACCGTTTGGAGATGCAGGCCAAAGCCTCCATTGGCGGTCATAAGGATCTGTATGATTTTTGGGGTTCCAGCTTGTATGAGGAAGTGCGGGACGAGAGCAGGATCATTGTCAATCTGGCTTCCAAAGAGTACTCTAAATGTGTGGAGCGGTATCTGTCACCGGAGGATCAGTTTATTTCTATTACCTTCTGTGAACAGTCCGGCGGACGTCTGGTGACAAAGGGGACTTATGCCAAAATGGCCAGAGGGGAAATGGTTCGTTTTATGGCGGAAAATGAAATAGAGGATCCGGCAGAAATGCAGGCCTTTGACCGATTGGGATACCGGTTTCGGGGAGAGTTGTCCTCAGATACAGAGTACGTATTTGAAAGGACATCCTTATAACATGGGATAGGAAAATGATTTTTTGCCTGGATATTGTAACAGGAAGATAAGAGATACATAAGAGATACAGGATACATTAAGATCAGAGTCCGCATCCGTTATGGATTTTCGGACTCTGATCTTATATTGAAGTTATGGCTTTCGTGTACGCGATAAGAATGTTTTGTGATCGCTGCAGCAGGGATCTAAACCGGTTCCGTGGGAATGATCACCGCAGCGATAAAGTAGACAAGAAGGCCAGTGCCGGAGCAGGCCACGATGGCCCAGATCAGGCGTATAATGGTGGGGTCAATGTTAAAATATTCCCCAATGCCTCCGCATACGCCGCAGAGCATTTTGTTGGTATTAGAACGGTATAATTTTTTGTTCATATGAATCTCCTTTTAGGATCTCCCTTTTAGAGACCTCTCTATAAAAGCCAGATCAGTCCGTTATGCCATGTTTCCAAAGGTTACCTGAATGGTTCCAATCCCACATTCCAGATCCATAGTGTAGGGAGCGTTATTGTTGATATAGGTATCATCAGACAGCATAGAATAGGATTCAGACCCAATCTCAATGGAGCCGGGGCCGCATTCTGCCCGGTAATTGTAATTAGTTTGGGCTTGTGCCAGATTAAGGGTTACGGTTCCTGTCCCTGCCTCCACATCAATATTGCCATTGACAGATCCGGAGAAGGATACAGAGCCGGTTCCAGCCTCAATATCAAGTTCAGAGACAGTGAGGTCAGATACCGTACATGTGGCAGTCCCCAAATCCAGAGAGAGTTGGAAAATAGAATGATCCTTGGGGAGAATAATCTCAATCACAGGAGAATCATTTCTATTTCCACTTCCATCCCTGCGTCTGTGATGTCCTCCTGTTTCCCTTGAGATCTCCAATGTATCTTCATCCATGAAGCACTGGGTAGCATTCAGGGGATCGGATATGCTGACCTGGATCTGGGACACATCGGATCGTCCAGAAATCTCAATCACGCCAGAGTGTACGTCGATCTCCAGCTTTCTGGCCCGGCTATAGGGATCTGCTTGAGGATTAGAACCGTCTTTTTTTGGCTCGTCGCCAGGCTTTGGAGCCTCCGGCTTCTCTTTTTTTTGCCCATCAGGAGGTTTTGGGGTATCCTTCTCCTGCCCTGGCTGTGGGCCGGAAGGTGCTGGGATCTCTTTTGGGGAAACAGGCAGGGCGTTGTCTTTTGCCAGAGCAGTTTCCGGGATTGGATCGATTCGGCAGAGATCTTCTTCATCCAGATCAAACCATTCGTCAGCCAGCTCATTTCCCCAGTGACGCGCCCAGGAAAAGGGACTGTGCCGCAGATGGGAAAGGATGCGGGACGGGAAATGGGTGTTGTCTCCGTTGCCCAAAGCGGCGGAAGCCGAAAGGCTGATGATCCCAGCTGCAAAGAGTATGAGACCGCCCAGAGCACAAAGTTTTATCAGCTTTTTCATACCAAATTACCTCCTTTTATGAAACAGGCGGTTCAGCCAGTTGGCTGTACTGCGGATGACGAAGGGAAGGAAGATGCCGTAAAACAGCAGGGACAGGGCGAGAAGCAGAGCGCCTGCTCCCAAACAGATCAGACCAGCACCAGCAACTCCCAGTCCCTCTAAGGGGGAGGAAAACATGGAAATAATACCCCAGGGAAGAAGGATGATCCCTCCCAGCAGCGTTCCCAGTGTAAGGAAAGCCAGAAGAACCAGGAGCATGACAGAGATACCAAAGATTCCGGAGGCGATCTCAAAGATCCCGCCGCCAATTCCTAAAAGAATAGGCGCTGCAATAAGAATTAGGATCCCCCACAGGATCAGCTTTAAGGTGCGGTTCGTTCTGAAGGTACGGGGTTTAGTATCCTGAGACCTGTGAGACGCTTCCTGCTTCCTGTGCTGAAAAAATCCATCCTTTGAACCAGTCTTCTGTTCCTGTTTGGCTGTGTCTTCTACTGGCGTGGCCACCTGATAGAGAGGATCCTTAAAACGGGCATCCTCATAGCCCTGATCTGTAAATTCTCCTCCTTTTTCCAGCTGCCCGGCCAGATCTGCCCGTATTATGGCGGCGATCCGCTCCGGGCTTCCAAATTCTTCTATGACTTGTGATTCCCGTTCCGGTCCGGCTTCGTCAAAATAGTCCTCATAATATTGGAGAGCCTCATCCTTATCCTCATTCTCTATGTCCTGAAGCAGGTACGCAAGCTCCCTCATAAAATCCTGTTTGGTCATAGCGTTGCCTCCTTAAATATCTGGGATACTTTTTGGGAATAAGATGCCCATTCCTTGCGATAGAGCTTCAGCTGCACCCGTCCCTGTTCCGTCAGTTTATAATACCTGCGGTTCCTGCCGTCAATAGCCATATCGTAGACCTCCAGGCAGCTGTCCTTCTGAAGGCGGCGCAGAACCGGATATAAGGTGGATTCTGAAATATCAATGGCCTGCCGGACATCCTGGGTGATCTTATAGCCGTACGTCCCTTCCGCATCCTTTGATACCACTGCCAAAACGATGGCGTCTAAGAGTGCGGAGCCTGTATTAAATATCATAAGCAGCCCCCTGTTCTGAAAATAGTGTTGGAAGTTTCCAGGTGATAGGATCAATCATACTATATAACTCACCTATATTATATGAAATATAGTATTATACGTCAAGCAAAGAAATTCTAAAGATTTATAAACGACAGATAGAAGATATTGTTCTGTTTTTTCGTTAGATTTTTTTAAAGCTCTTTAGAAACTATTTAGTTGTTGGACAAAGTTTTGACACAAATAGAGGCTATACTATAAGACATAAACAAGCAGTCAGAGCTTTTCATATAGATACCATACATAAGCCGGTGGGATTGGCAGAGGCCTTTCTTACCGGCTCAACCTAATTTATAAGTCCTTTATCCAGTCTCATTTTCTACAATCTGTCATTCGATAGCCTGTTATTCCATAGCCTATGATCCTATAGCTTGTTATTCTGTGGTCTGTCATTCCATATTTCTATTTTCTATGAAACGGTTCCTGGGTTTGTTTTTTTCTATATAGCAGCCGGAGCAATTGACAGGAGGGAGCCTGTCTACTATAATTTGAAACTGGAAATTACTGTCCTGATGTCATTTCCTAAGGATTCCGTCTTTTTATGCTGGGATAAGTTTATACAAGAGCATAGCTGAGATGGAACAGAAAAAATGGAAGGGGCCGTAAAGGCCCATGACTGGACAGCGATAAAAAATAAGGAGGAATCAAGGATTATGAAGAAAAGAACCATTGCCCTTTTCATGGCAGCGGCTATGACCGCTTCCCTCACTGCATGCGGCGGCGGTGCAGATAAGGCTGCCAGCGCGGCAGAGACGACTGGGGCAGAGACTACAGCGGCTGAAACAAAGGCAGAGGAAACTGAGGCGAAAGAGACGGAGGCTGAGAGCAGCGCAGAGGCGAAGGAAGCTCCTGAGCTTTCCGGTACAATGAAGGTGGTAGCTACCGGCGATGCTTACGGCCCTTTATTCGATAAATTTACAGAGGAGACCGGTGTAAAGGTAGAAGTCCTGTCCATGTCCTCCGGCGAGGTGCTTTCCAAGCTGAGAGCTGAGGGCGGAACCCCTTCCGCAGATCTGTGGTTCGGAGGCGGTATTGATGCGTTTATGAGTGCCAAGGATGACGGTCTGTTGGAGCAGGTGAATTTTGAGGCTTCCAAGGATCTGGCAGAGGGCTTTAAGGATTCCGAAGGATACTGGTATTCCAAAGGAATCACGATTGTAGGTTTCCTGTTAAATAACGGCATTATGGAGGAGCTGGGCTTAGAGGCTCCGGCCAGCTGGGACGATCTGACAGACGCTCAGTATGAAGGCGAGATCATCATGTCCAATCCAGCTGTATCAGGAACCAACTATGCGGTTGTAAACGCCCTTCTTCAGACAAAGGGAGAGGAAGATGGATGGGCTTATTTTGAGGGCCTGAACAAGAACATTGCTTACTATGCAAAGCGGGGTTCTGACCCGAAGAATAAAGTGACCTCTGACGAGTATGCCATTGGAATTACCTTCATCGACGGAACGATTGAAGCTCTGTTAGATGAATACGACGTATCAATTGTATACCCTACTGACGGTATTCCGTGGGTTCCGGAAGGTGTAGCTGCATTTAAGAATGCAGAGAATGTGGACGCTGCCAAGTATTTCATTGAGTGGCTGTTCAGCAGTGATGACAATTTAAGACAGCTGGCAGAAATCGACCAGAAGAATGGTATCAAGACAGTTAAGCCTTCGATCGAGGGACTGGAGCTGAGCTATGACGAGAGTATCCTGATGGAGGAGGATCTGTCCTTGTTTGGAGCAAAGCGTACAGAAATCCTGGAAAAATTTGAGGCAATGATGGGAGATAAGGCGGCAAATGAATAGCCGCAGTATGAAGAAAGGGGCAGTGCAAAAGCTGCCCCTTTTGCGCATAGCGGGGTATGGGGCAGATAAGGTGATCCTCCTTGGCCTTTTGGGCTCCGTACTCCTTTTTGTGCTGTGGCCTATGGTCTGTATACTGGTAAAAAGCCTATGGGATGGAGAAAAGGTGGGTTTGGCCGCCTATGAGGCAGTGTGGAGCCAGTATGGAACGAACCTGTGGAACAGTGTTTTTACGGGAGTGTGTGCCGCCCTTTTATGTACCTTGTTTTCCACCGCTGCGGCTATCTTTTTAGCATCCAGCAGAGGTGCTGTAAAGGCGGCCTGCATGGCTCTTCTTTTGATCACCATGGTATCTCCGCCCTTTGTGTCCTCCTTAGCATACATCCAGCTCTATGGGCGGAGGGGCTGGATCACCTACCGCCTGTTGGGGATCAGCTGGGATCCCTACAACTGCTGGGGCGTGATCCTGATGCAGAGCCTTTCCTTTGTGCCCTTAAACGCGCTGTTCCTCACAGGGATCCTTACAAAGCTGGACGGGGACAGCCTGCGTTCTGCCAGGGATCTGGGAGCAGCTCCAAAAGACATTTTAAAGGACATTGTCCTGCCTCTTATGCGGCCAGGTATCCTGGTGGCCCTTTTGCTTTCCTTTGTGCGTTCCCTGGCTGATTTCGGGACGCCCGTGATTATCGGAGGGCGCTTCAGCACCATTGCGTCTGAAATCTATCTTCAGCTGGTAGGCTATTCCAATCTGGAGAAAGCTTCTGCCATGAATATGGTGCTTTTGATCCCTTCCATCGCTGCTTTTTTCCTGTACCGCCGTCTTATGGGACAGTCAGAGCGGATGATGCCGGGAGGCAGGGGAAGACAGGAACGCCTGGATCTTTCTATGAGAAAATGCGGCCTGGCAGGCCATTTGGTAAATCTGGCCAGCATCCTATTTTTTGTGATGATGGCGCTGCAGTACGGATGCATCTTTCTGTCAGGCTTCTTAAAAACCACGAAGGGCGTGTATTCGTTTACGACCCGGTATCTGAGACAGATGGTGGAGCGGGATCTCAGTACCATGGGACGCAGTGTGGCTTATGCGCTGATCGTGTCCTTTGCAGGAACGCTGTTTGCTATGATGTTTGCCTATTATATGGAGCGGAGAAAGGTTCCGGGAAGGAATGCCTTTGACTGCCTGGTAACTCTTCCCTACATGCTTCCAGGAACCTGCTTTGGGATCGGTTATATCCTGGCTTTTAATTCACCGCCCATGAGGCTGACGGGAACGGCCTTTATTGTTATTGCCAATATGCTGTTTAAGCAGCTTCCCACAGCTACGAAGATATGCTCCGCCACTCTGACCCAGGTTCCCAGGGATCAGGAAAAAGCCGTGCGGGATCTGGGAGGAGGACAGCTGTCCATATTGGGAACCGTGATCCTTCCAGGGTTAAAGCCAGCATTTTTAAGCTGCTTTGTATATAATTTTTCCAGCAGTATGACCACTGCGGGGGCGATCATCTTTCTCATTGACCCGGCCCGCAAGCTGGCAGTGTTCCAGCTGTTTGACGCCGTGTATACAGGCGAGTATGCCCTGGCCTCCCTGATCGCTTCCTTTATTATCCTGGTGGTGCTGGCAGTGGAGGGGCTGGTCTATTTCATCACATGGAAGGCAGGTAAGCGACGTGTATCTTGAGTTAAGCCATTTAAAAAAGAATTTTGACGGAAAACAGGTGGTGCGGGATCTGTCCCTGACTCTGGAGCAGGGACAGCTTCTGTGCATACTGGGATCTTCCGGATGCGGAAAGACAACTACCCTGAATATGATCGGAGGTTTTTTGACCCCTGATGAGGGGACGGTACGTCTGGACGGGGAGGACATTACCCATATCCCGCCGGAACGCCGTCCTGTGACCACGGTCTTTCAGTCCTATGGATTGTTTCCCCACATGACGGTGCTTCAAAACGTAGTCTATGGGCTGAAATTCCGTGGGATACGGGGAGAGGAGGCCAAAAAACGGGGACTTCGCTATTTGGAGATGGTAGGGCTGTCCGATTATGCCTCTGCCCGGATCCAGGAGATCAGCGGAGGGCAGCAGCAGAGAGTTGCCCTTGCAAGGGCCCTTATTGTGGAGCCAAAGCTTTGTCTTTTGGACGAGCCTTTCTGCAGCCTGGATGCAGCGCTCCGCACGAAAATGAGAGTGGAGTTAAAACGGCTCCAGCAGGAGCTGGGAATGACGATGGTATTTGTGACCCACGATCAGGAGGAAGCCATTATCCTGGCGGACCGCATTGCCATCATGGATCAGGGAGAACTGGTTCAGAATGACCGCCCCAGGGATTTGTGCGCCCACCCGGCCAACGAGTTTGTGTCCCGCTTTATGGATCTGGAGAGCCTGATCTGGACCGAGGATGGGAAGCTGCTTAAGGTCATCAAGCCGTAACGGGCTGCCTGGGATAGTCATGGCAGCAGCTTTTTGCTTGGTGGGATAACTTTTTTGCTTTAAAGCTTTGACTAATTGAGTTAAATGGAGTAGTATAGTAGGAGTGTCTTTCCACTGTGGACAGAATAGGTGGAAGGATTGACAGAAAAATGCGGAAACTCAAGTAAAAGGAGAAGCGATGAGCAGACAGAAAAAAACAGAGTCCCATCAGGGAGGCGTGCATCAGAACGGCGGCTTTGGAAGCAGCATCGGCTTTGTGCTGGCCTGCGTGGGATCAGCAGTGGGAATGGGGAATATATGGATGTTTCCTTACCGCCTGGGACAGTATGGCGGCGGGGCATTTCTGGTTCCCTATATCCTGTTTATTGTGTTGTTCGGCCTGGTAGGGCTGTCAGCAGAATTTGCCATTGGCCGCAGGGCCGGCACAGGCACATTGGGGGCCTATGAATATTGTTGGAACAAGATCGGAAAAGGTAAGCTGGGATATATCCTCGCCTGGATCCCCCTTATGGGATCGTTGGGCATTGCCATCGGGTACGCCGTTATCGTGGGATGGGTGGTCCGTTCCCTGGCAGGTTCCCTTACAGGAGCGATCATAACCACAGACGCAGCAGCGTATTTTTCCCAGGCAACCGGGAATTTTGGCAGTATCCCGTGGCATGTGCTGGTGATCGCCACAGCGGCAGGGATTTTGATGTTCGGGGCGACAAAGGGGATCGAGAAGATCAACAAGGTAATGATGCCTGCATTTTTTGTTCTTTTTGCCATTTTGGCAATCCGTGTAGCCTTCCTTCCGGGAGCAGTGGAAGGGTATAAATTTCTCTTTACACCGGATTGGGGAGAGCTGTTAAAGGTAGACACATGGGTTATGGCTATGGGGCAGGCCTTTTTCTCCCTGTCCATTACGGGATCAGGTATGATCGTTTACGGAACCTACCTGTCAAAGACAGAGGATATACCAAAGGCCTCCATCCGCACTGCATTTTTTGATACAGTGGCCGCTATGATGGCGGCGCTGGCGATCATGCCTGCGGTATTTGCCTTTAATATTGAGCCAAATGCAGGCCCGCCTCTTATGTTTATCACTCTGCCTAATATTTTCAGGCAGATGCCTATGGGACAGTTTTTCTCCGCGCTGTTCTTCCTGTCCGTAGCTTTTGCGGGGATCACCAGCCTGATCAACATGTTTGAGGCCGTAAGCGAGTCATGGCAGACACGCTTTAAGCTGCCAAGAAAGGCGGCAGTGGCTCTTTGCGGCGGTCTGGCTCTTCTTGTGGGAATCTTCCTGGAGGCAGAGCCGAAGGTAGGATCCTGGATGGACTTTATCACCATTATTGTCGTACCCTTCGGTGCGGTGCTGGGCGCAGTGTCCATTTACTATATTCTGGGATATAAAGAGATTGAGAAAGAGCTGGAGGAGGGGAGAAATAAGTCAGTAGGCGCTTATTTCGGACCTTTGGCAAAATACGTTTATGTGCCGCTGTCCGTGATCGTATTTGTTTTGGGAATCTTATATGGGGGTATCGGTTAAAGGGATCCCCTTCGGTTCCTTCCGCTCCCTTCCGGGAGCGGCGTATCAGCTGTGATACGCCGTCACCTGTTCAAAGAAACCGGATTCTTTTCGGATCTGGGTTTCATTTCCTATTGTTACAATAAAACCGGACTGCAACAGCCGGTCAATGGCCAGGGCTGCCTCTTTTTGATGGCAGATCCTGGCATTTTTAATATCCTCGATCATTTCATTGATGGCCAGGCTGTCTATTCCTGCCAGGCTTCGGCGCATATGTCTCATACGCTCATTTAAGTCTCCGCAGGGAGGAAGTGCCTGAGAGTAGGCGTTTAAAATATAGCCGTCTAACTCCTTTTGAGTTAAGGAGAGGTTCATCAGCTGTTTTCCTGTGTCCAAAAACAGTTTTAAGGTGGAGCTCACCTGAGGATCTGCAGTGCTCCACAGAGAAAAACAGCCGGCTGGAAGGTAGAAATCGATGCCGCTGTCATAGGCCCCTCTCTGATAGCGGACAGCTGGTTTGATATATTTGTCCGAGGCAGCCATAAGAAAGGGGAGATAGCGTCCTTTAAAGGCGGGCCAGGCGGTCTCTGGGGAAATGCTTCCGGAGGCGGCCGGGGAAAGACCTCTTGCGGCGGCATCGGAGCACCTTCTTGCTTTCCAGCTGGCGGTGAGACGGGTCTCCTGGCTGGAAATGTCTACGCACACAGCCAGCCGCCTGGGAAGGGAAGGAAGGGCGATGGCCTGGGGAACCGGTTTTATAAGAGGCGCTTTATCCCTGAGAGGCGTCAGCTGTTTTTTTACTTCTGCTTTAATAACTCCCAGAAAATCCTGGGGAGCAGCTGCCAGAAAAACCATGTGTTCCTGGCGTAAAATAGTCTCTGTTATGGAGCTAAGCCTTTGGGCCAGAACCATTCCAAAATCCGGTTCTTCCTTTAAGCGCCGGGCCGTTTCCTTGAGAAAATAATAGTTTTCCTGTCCGTTTAAAAGGCTTCGGAACCGGCAGTCACGGCGCAGCCCTGCTTCCGACAGGGTGAAGGAAAGGGAGGAGGCGTTTTCTCCTCTGGACAGGTCGTAATCCGGCAAATATTTTTCTAATATCTGTAAAATCGTATGGCTTTGGCTGTAATCCCCGCCTTCCATGATGTCCAGAAGACATTCCAGGCTTTTGCCGAAATCCTTTGCCAGGCTGTACCAGCATACGGTCATCATGGGACGGGCCATTTCACCTGCCTCCTCCTCTGGATAGAGCTCGTCAAAGGTACAGTCGTGAAGGTACTCCTGTTCCCGATGTTTTTGCTGCTCCGAGGTGAGCTTTGGGGTGTCCAGCTCTGTGAGGAGCATCTGGTAAAGGGTCAGATAATCCCAGTCCTCCGGATGCAGGCCGCTGAGGTCAAAATAGAGCTGGTAATTTCCTACATCAGAGGACGCACAAGGGGAGGTAAGGCAGGTGACAGCTTCCAATTCCTCTTTCAGAAAAGAGGGAGGGGCTGGCGGTTTAGGAAGCTCCTTTGGCTCAATGAGGAAATCCATAGAGCCCCATTCCTGGACATTGCGCCGGCGGAATTTTTTGGTCTCCTCGATCAGGCGGAGCCGGGAAGGAAGATCCATAGAATCCAGCTGTTCCTTCAAATAGAGAGCTCTTTCTTCTTCCATCTGTTCTGCCATTCCGGGAACAGGTACAGTAGTCACCAGGGCGGAAGCGGTTGGGTTCAGGGCCTGTTTGGCCAGCTGCTTGATGATCCGCTGTTCTTTGTCCTGTTCCATCTGGCGGAACATTGTTTCATAGAGTTCAAAATAGTCGGTTCTTCCCGTGGTACTCCAAAAACGTCCGATTTCTTCTGACAGGCCGAAGCCAAGGTGAGGGGATTCGCCGGTGAGGGAATCCGACATGCGGTTTTCCTTTAGCGTTCCCTGATAAAGGGGAAGGGAAAGGCCGGATTGATGTATCTCCTCCAGGGTTTTTTGGATCACAGAGAGGAACCCTTCCTCCTGTCCGGGATCTCCGTTGTGAAGGCGGAATTTCAGGGACGGGTGGGGGAGCAGAAGATCCAAAAACACCTCTGTCATCTGATGGAGGCCAGCTTCTTTTCCATGGCGGCGGAGGGGGGAGGTATCATGATCCAGCATATCGGCAAAGAAATCCCAGCAGAGAAGTTCCTCAGGATTACAGCCTGAAAGGTCGATGGCGTAGTCGATGACGGAGGCATGTTCCTTAGGGCTTCCTGCGTAAGCAGGGCTTTGGGAAGTTTGCCTGCGAAAGCCTGGTGTTACCGGCTCATGGAATGCGGGCAGCAGATTTTCAGAAGCAGCAGGATAATGGCTAAGATGTTCCCGGTCTAAAAATTCTAATATGGAGTCCAGCTCCAGATCGCCATAAAGGGTGATAAGACAGTTGGAATAGTGATAGCATCGCTTGAAGGCCTCCTTTGCCTGGTCAAAGGACAGCTCCCGGTAGTGGAGATGGGCCCGGCCAAGCAAAAAGGAGGCGGATTTATTTTCATAGAGAGTTTCCGCCATGGCGCTGTCAGCCTGCTCAAAAAGATCGGTGAGATGGCCCCAGTCTTCTCCCAGGACTGTACCCTGCATCTGAAGGGGGCCTTTGATGCTGTCCAGTTCCCACCGGATGGCTTCCCGCTTGTAAAAGTAGGGATCCTCCATGGCATCCGGCTCCTCCATACAGCACAAAAATACGTCCATCAATTTTAAAAGCTGTTTCTGGCTCTGGGTGCAGACAGGATAACAGGTGAAGGTATTGTCTGTGAGGCCGTTCATAAAGGTGGCGTAGCTTTTGCTGTCCATGTCAAAAAAAATATCCCGGCTGGGGTATTTTTTGCAGGAGGACAGGAGAAGATGTTCCAAAATGTGGGAAGTATCCCTTCCATCTGTCTGGGGAGTCCGGTAGATCAGGTTAAATCCCAGTTCTCTGTCCTGGTTCTGTATATATAAAAGCTGGACGCCGCTTGTCTCGTGGTGAAATAAATAGGTTTTAGCGCCCAGCATATGTATGCTTCCGGTTTCCGTCAGGGTGAAGCCGTGGATGGCCTCGCCTGTATGCGGCAGTTCTGCCATGTAGTCCCTCCTTGTGATCGCTGCGCATCTTCGGAGCAGATTTTTTGGCGGCCTCAAATGCGCAAAATAAAGTCTCCCTATACTATAGCATTAGGGAGACAGATTTTGCAAGTTGGAACTGGGGGAACGCTGGGGGATCCCCTACTGATAATTTCCGGCAAAACAAAGCCTGGGAAGCTCCATGAGAGCGGCGGCTCCTGCCAGGGTCGTGCCGTAGAATAAGGTTTTTTCTTTATAGGGAAGAAAATGAACGATGGAGCCGTTGCAGATGGTACTTCCGGTGCACAGGATCAGGTCAGCCTGGCGGCAGAGCCGTTCCGTGATGCGAAGCTCCCTTCCATCTTCAATGAGAACTCCGAAGCGCACCTGGCCGATGTTATCCGGGTTCAGATCAACGGCATGTACCTCATAGTCCTTGGAGAGACGCTCCAACAAGGCGGGTTGGTAGCCGATGAGAGTGATCGATGGGTGGTCATAATGGGAGGAAATGTACTGGGCGGCATCACCGGAACACAGCTCCGGCCCCTGGTCGCGGCAGTGCACCGTGCAGTCGGCCAGGCCCAGATGCTTCATTACTGCATTGAGGGCTGCAATAAACAGGCCGCGGCTGTGGGGATCTGTCAGGTCTAAGGCGCAGATGTCCTCCAAATTTCCTTTAAAAGCAGCCGGCGCGTCTGTAAATGCCTGGCCGAGAGCACCCATACATTCAGCCTGGATCATTACGTCCTTTCCTGTAATAATGGGAAAGTCCTTTCTTTTCGTATGTCCGATGGCCTCCTCGGCGGTGAGGGCCTTGGTCCGTATGGAAATATCCTCTTTTAAGATACCCTTTGATTGGAGCAGGTTCAGAAAACGGGATTTTAAATCCCCATAAAAATGGTCAAATGGATCTGTATGGGTCATAAAGCTTCTCCTTATTCTTTTTTTGAAAAATAGCTGGTTTCGGTCAGATGGCCGGTTCGGGGGGATTGCTCCTCCTGGCCGCCTCTCCCTAGAAAGGCGTTTACTTCCGGGGTAAAACACCCTGTTTCCAGCGCTCCAGCAGGTGTTACCGCCATCAGCTTTCCCTCTAAGAGGATAGCGGCCCGGTCTGCCAGGGTGCGGGCTTCGGAAAAATCATGGGTTACAAAGATGATGGTGCAGTGAAAATGGGCATGGATGTTCCTCAGCTCCCTGTACAGGGATTGGCGGGTGGAGGGATCCAGTGCAGAAAAAGGCTCATCCAGCAAAAGAACCTGAGGATTCAGGGCCAATGCCCTGGCCAGTGCTGTGCGCTGGCTTTCGCCTCCGCTTAATGTGCCAGGATATTGTTCCTTGATATGGGTGATGGAGAGCAGCTCCATCAGCTCCATAGCCCGCGCTTCCCGTTCCTGTCTGGAAAAACCATGCATTTTCAAGCCGTAGCTGATATTGTCCTTTACCTTCATGTGAGGAAACAGGCTGTAATCCTGATATACCAGCCCCAGCTTTCTCTCTCCCAGAGGGATGCGGCATACATTGACGCCGTCCAAAAGGATCTCGCCGGTATCTCCGGGAAACATGCCGCTGATGGCTTCTAACAGCACCGTCTTGCCGGAACCGGTCCGGCCCAGGATGGCGAAGATTTCCCCTTTTTTTACGGTAAAAGATAGGGGAAAAAGTGTAAAACTCCCACGCTTTGCGGAAAAATTGTGGATAACAATTTGATCCGCAGGGGAATGATCTGTAAATGAGGGATTCGCAACCTCTTTCTTCATGAAAAAAACACCTGCCTTTTCGTGTGGCGGGGTGACCGGGTCAAAAGACGGGATACAAAAAGCACCAGTCCGGAGATCAGAAGCATCAGAGTGGCGGTGGCCATGGCTGATTCATTGTCACCGGTGGAGATGCTTAAGTATATGCTGCCGGGAAGGGTTTCCGTCTTGAAGCGTGTGATCCCCACCAGCATCAGGGTGGCTCCAAATTCACCTAAAGCCCTGGACCATGTAAGGATGCAGGCGCTCATCAGGTTCTTTCTGCACATGGGAAGAAGGATGGTGAGAAAGCAGCGAAAGGGTGAGGCCCCCAGGGTCTGGGCGATAAATTCCAACCTTTGATCCGAAGTCTCGAAGGCGGTCCGTATGAGGCGGACGGCATAGGGGAGGTTGACCAGGATATGGGCCATAATGATCCCGGCAGGAGAGAATACCACTTTTAACCCATGCTCTTTCAGCCATTTCCCGGCAGGGGAAGAAAAGATAATGAGAAGGCTCAGACCTAACAGGATATAGGGCAGGGAAAGGGTCAGCTCAATAACAACCCCTGACAAGGCCTTAAAGGGCATGGAGGTCCGGGTCAGCGCATAGGCAGTGGGGAGGGCGAGAGCCATGACGATTAGGGTGGAAATGGTGGCAGTGGAAGCGCTGAGGCCCAGGGCAAACCGGACTTCCTTTTGCCTGATGGTATGGAAAAAGGACGGGAGCCCTCCCGCCGCAATAGCAAAGACCGCGCTTCCGATAAAAAGGATTACGGAAAGCGCGATAAAAATAGTAACAACGGAAAATAGATCCTGTTTTTTGCGGAGAGGGGCTGTGCCCTTCTCTTTTTCCTGTTTATTCTGCAATCTCATATCCATATTTCATCCAGATCTTTTTTGCATCTTCAGAGTCCAGATATTCTAAGAATACGTCTTTTGCCTCAGGATCGCCCTCGCAGTTTAAGGAAGCAGCAGGAATGGTTTTGATGTAATCCTCCAAGCCGCTGTTTTCTACGATTTCTACCCCTTCTGCATCGCAGTTTTCCTTCCAGATAATGGCAGAGTCAGCTTCTCCTGAGGAGATGACTGCAGCCATCTGGGGAGCGGTGGCGGTGGTTGCCTCAATATGTACCTGCTCAAAGATCCCTTTGTCTGTCAGGGCCTTTTTGGCAATCTTTCCGATAGGGGTAGCTTCTGCATCTCCTACGATGAGGGAGATTCCCTCTCCGGTCAGGCTTTCCAGGCTGGAAATGCCTTTGGGATTGCCGCTCTGAACAGCCAGAACCGGGATATGTTTTACAAGATCCTTGCTCCCGGCCACAAAATCCTGTACCGGCTTTAATTCCTCAGCAGAACCGGCAATGAACAGATCCCCTTCCTTTGAGGTGTTGATCTGGGACTGGATCTGACCGGCATTGGCGTAGGTAACATTCATCTCACAGCCGGATCCCTTTTGGAAGGCATCGGAAATTTCCTGGAAAGGTTTTGCCATTCCGGCCCCACAGTAGATCATAAGGGTGTGGCCTGTGAGATCCGTAATGGAAGAAGCAGTTTGTGCGCTGTCTGTAGTCTGAGCAGCGTCTGTAGTCTGAGCAGCGTCTGTGGTCTGAGCAGCGTCTGTAGTCTGAGCAGTGTCTGTAGTCTGCACAGTGTCTGTAGTTTGCGCGTCGGCTACCTCTGTCTGAGAAGCCGTTTTTTGACCGCATCCGGTAAGCAGGGCGCACCCCATTGCCCCAGCCAATAAAATCCCCAATACGTGTTTTTTCATAATCCTTCTCCTTCTCGGTGTTTTGGCGGGTCTCAAGTTCAAACATCCTCCTGCAGGCAAGCTTCCATCGGCTGGATTGACCTTTTGACCCTGGCATTATCATATGTCCTAATCATATAATGGAAAAGCGTTATTGTCAATAAAATAGAACGGTTTTTGAAAAAATAACGTAACAGTTCAGCCAACTATCTTCCTGTCCGTTTGAAACGGACAAGAAGCATTGGGGGCCTGCCCTATGAAGTTTCGGCCAGAAAATGGGGAGACTCAAGATACAATAAGATTGCTTTCTTGCACAAATTCAGTTATAGTGAAAAGCGTGAGCCATAGAACGTATCGTAACAGTTCAGCCAACCATCTTCTTGTCCGTTTCAAACGGACAAGAAGCGTTGGGCGTCTGCCCTATGAAGATTCAGACAGGAAAATGATTATGAAAACAAGCTTTCACCCATTTTCCTGCCTGAATCTTCGCATGGCTGAACAGTTGCAATGTATCATTTGGAAAAATTGACATAAGGCTCAAGTCAGGAGAGGAGTTTGACAGAATGGATCAATGGAGAGAAAAGTTCAGGCGGTTTATGATCGGCCGGTACGGGGCGGATCAGCTGGGACGTTTTTTGGCAGCAGCGGTGATCGTGATGATCATTTCCCAGTATGTGCTTCGGTTTTTTTGGCACGGGAGGCTGCTGTACCGAATCCTGAATGCTTTGGAGCTGGCAGGTATCATCTGGCTGTACTTCCGTATATTTTCCAAAAATATACAGAAACGTTGGCAGGAGAATCAAATATATCTCCGGTATGAATTTTATGTGACGGAATATATAAAGAAGTTAAGATTTCGTTTTTCTGAGAGCCGCAAATACCGCATTTTTAAGTGTCCCGGCTGTGGACAGAAGGTGCGCGTACCCAGGGGACATGGAAAGATCCGTATCCATTGCCCGAAATGCGGAACCGATTTTATCAGGAGAAGTTAGAAAAAGCCTGATGATACGCAAAACAAATAGAATAAGGAAAGAGCATGGAGGCGAAGCCGTCCTGTCCGGAAGTTACCGGGCCGGGCGGCTTTACAAACTTTTTACATAATCTATACAATATCATGATTTCTCCAAAACAGAAACTTTTGTATACTCCTAACCGTAACGAGCAGCAAGAACATAGAAAGCTGAGTTACGGTAAGCAGCATTTAAAAGCTGGAAGAGAAACCGGCTTATATGAAAGGATGACGCAGCCTTACCCATATGAAATGTGGGATCCATACACAAAAACGGAGGCTGCAAAAATGAGGAGGAATTGTATTATGAAGATGAATGGCAAGAAGGCAGCAGCAATGATCGGAACCGTCGTATTGGCTATGAGCTCTCTGGCAGGATGTGCCGGAAAGACAACAGAGACCACCCCGGCGGCAGCTGAAACCAAGACAGAGGCAGCAGAGAGCCCAAAGGCAGAAGCAGCAGAGAGCACAGAGGAAAAGGCAGCCGAGGACACAAGTGCTGAGGCAAAGGAGGAGGCTCCATCCGCTGATCTGAGCGGTTCTATCAGCATGGTAGGCTCCACTTCCATGGAGAAATTTGCCAATGCACTGGCTGAGTCCTTTATGGCAAAATATCCGAAGGTAACAGTAACCGCTGAGTTTGTAGGTTCCGGCGCAGGCGTTGAAGCTGTATTAGGCGGAACTGCGGATATTGGAAATGCTTCCAGAGACTTAACAGAGGAAGAAAAGGGAAAGGGCGCTGCTGAAAATATCGTGGCAATTGACGGAATCGCTGTGATCGTAGATCCTGCCAATACAGCAGAGGATCTGACAAAGCAGCAGCTGGCAGATATTTACGAAGGCAAGATCACCAACTGGAAGGATGCAGGCGGAAGCGACGCTCCTATCGTAGTGGTAGGGCGTGAGGCTGGTTCCGGTACAAGAAGCGCCTTCGAGGAGCTTTTGGAATTAAAGGATAAGTGCAAATACAGCAATGAGTTAGACAGCACCGGCGCTGTTATGGCGAAGGTAGCCTCCACTCCCGGAGCCATCGGCTATGTTTCCCTGGACGTACTGGACGACACCGTAAAGGCTGTGAAATTAGAGGGAACTGAGGCAACAGAGGAGAACATCAAGGCAGGCTCCTACTTCTTAAGCCGTCCGTTTGTAATGGCGACCAAGGGAGAGGTAAGCGAGCAGAGCGATCTGGTAAAGGCACTTTTTGACTATATCCATTCTGAAGAGGGACAGGAGATCATCAAGGCTGTAGGCCTGATCGTTCCTGAAAACTAGTTTGGAACAGAGAAAGGAGACTTCCTGCATGAGAGCGGAAATAAGTTCCATACGTTCCAGCCATGGCAGCAAGTCCGCCGTTGAAAAAGCTGCAGAGGCGATTTTTACAGCCTGCGGCTTTTTCGCTGTCCTGGCGGTTGCGTCCATTACGCTGTATATGATCATCAACGGGACACCGGCCCTGTTTCAGGTGGGGCTTTCGGAAATCCTATTCGGAACCCTGTGGCAGCCGGCAGCAGAGAATCCCAGCTTTGGTATTCTCTACGTTATCCTGACTTCCATCACCGGAACCTTTTTGGCCATCCTCATTGGAGTTCCCATCGGGGTGATGACCGCTATTTTCTTGGCGGAGGTAGCTCCCAAAAGGCTCAGCAGCATTGTCCGTCCGGCCATAGAGCTTTTAGCCGGTATCCCTTCTGTGATCTACGGCCTTTTAGGAATTTTGATCCTCAATCCTTTGATGTATAAGCTTGAGCTGGCTCTGTTTAAAGGGTCAGAAACCCACCAGTTTACAGGAGGGGCAAATCTGATCTCCGCAGTTTTAGTTCTGGCTCTGATGATCCTTCCTACAGTCATCAATATCAGCGAGTCTGCCCTGCGGGCGGTTCCGGCCCATTTAAAGAGCGCTTCCCTGGCGTTAGGGGCCACCAGGATCCAGACGATCTTCCAGGTGATCGTTCCAGCAGCCAAATCCGGCATCATCACAGCGGTTGTGCTGGGAACAGGAAGAGCCATCGGCGAGGCTATGGCGATCAGCCTTGTTTCAGGAAGCTCTGTGAATCTTCCTCTCCCCTTTAACTCTGTGCGTTTCCTTACCACCGCCATCGTAGCGGAGATGGGTTATGCCTCCGGCCTTCACCGTCAGGTACTCTTTACCATTGGCCTGGTGCTGTTCGCCTTTATTATGTTTATCAATGTAAGCCTTACCAGGGTCATGAAGAAAGGAGCAACGGTAAAATGACAAACGAGATTGCAGTGCAGGTTCAGCAAAGTACCGCTGACAGAGGAAGCATTTACGGAAAGCGGATCCGGGGGACAGACGTGCTTTTGACAACCCTTATCTATGTCTGTGCAGGCTTTTCTATCCTTTTGCTCATCGGTATTATGGGATATGTATTTGTCAGGGGGATTCCCCATGTGACGTGGCAGTTTTTGAGCACAGCCTCCAACGCCACCAAGGGAACCTTTGGTATCCTGGGAAATATTATCAATACCTTTTATATCGTTGTCATTACGCTGCTGTTAGCTACGCCTCTGGGGGTTGGCTCGGCCATTTACTTAAATGAGTATGCTAAGCCGGGGCCCGTGGTGCGTATGATCGAGTTTACTACGGAGACCTTGTCCGGTATCCCGTCCATTATTTTTGGGCTTTTTGGAATGGTATTTTTTGGAAGTATTTTCGGAAAACTGTTTGGATCGGGATATTCTATTTTAACCGGAGCGCTCACATTGACTATCATGATCCTGCCCCTGATTACCAGAACCACCCAGGAAGCGTTAAAGACTGTGCCTGACAGCTACCGACACGGGGCATTGGGGATCGGAGCCACCAAGTGGTATATGATCCGTACCATTCTGCTTCCCAGTGCTATGCCGGGGATCCTGACGGGAGTGATCCTGGCCATCGGAAGGATCGTGGGAGAGTCCGCCGCCCTTTTATTTACGGCTGGAAGCGGATATTATCTTCCCAGGAATCTTTTTTCCAAGATATTCGAGTCCGGCGGAACGCTGACCATACAGCTGTATCTGTTTATGCAGAAAGCAAAGTATAACGAGGCATTTGGAGTGGCAGTGGTTCTTCTTGTCATCGTCCTTGCCATCAACGGGCTGGCAAAGTATCTGTCCTATCGTTTTAAGACGGAGTAACTGAATCAAATTTTTATAAGGAGATCAAACGTGGAAGCTAAGACAAAGATTTCGACCCAGGATCTGAACCTGTATTATGGGGAAAATCATGCACTTAAAAATATTAATCTGGATTTATATGAAAATAAGATCACTGCTTTTATCGGGCCTTCCGGCTGCGGAAAGTCTACCTATTTGAAAACGCTGAACCGCATGAACGACCTGGTGGCAGGAGTGAAGATTGAGGGAACCGTGCTTCTCGACGGGGAGAATATTTATGATCCTCAGGTGGATACCACACTTTTGCGCAAAAAGATCGGCATGGTATTCCAGCAGCCCAATCCATTTCCCATGAGCATCTATGATAATGTGGCCTACGGCCCCAGGATCCACGGGATCAAATCGAAATCCCAGTTAGATGAGATCGTAGAGCGCAGCCTTCGCGGAGCCGCCCTGTGGGATGAGGTGTCCGACCGTCTGAAAAAATCGGCCCTGGGATTATCGGGAGGACAGCAGCAGCGCCTTTGCATTGCCAGAGCCCTGGCTGTGGAGCCGGAGGTTCTTCTCATGGATGAGCCTACATCTGCCCTGGATCCCATTTCTACTCTTAAAATTGAGGATCTCATGGATGATCTTAAAAGCAAATATACGGTAGCGATCGTGACCCATAACATGCAGCAGGCAGCCCGTATCGCGGATTATACGGCCTTTTTCCTGGTGGGCGAGGTGGTTGAGTATGCTCCCACAGACGAATTGTTTACCATGCCGAAGGATAAGAGAACAGAGGATTATATTACGGGCCGGTTTGGTTAAAAAATAAGGAAGAAGGGAGGGATCCGAGTGAGTTTACGGGTAACTTACGAGCATGAATTAGAAGCGTTAAAACAGGATTTAAAAGAAATGGCAAAAATGGTGGAAAAGGCCATTGAGCAGACCTTTACTGCCTTTGAGGATCAGGATTATGAGTCGGCGGAGGAAGTGATCAAGGGGGACCGCACCATTAACGATATGGAGAGGGCCATTGAGTCCCGCTGCCTTTCCTTGATCCTGCGTCAGCAGCCGGTGGCAAATGATCTGAGGCTGGTGTCCACGGCTTTGAAGGTGGTGACGGATCTGGAACGCATTGGGGATCACGCCTCCGATATTGCGGAGCTGATCCTGCGCATCAAGAGTGAGCATGCATATCACATTGTAAAGCATCTGCCGGTTATGGCCTCCTGTGCCAGCAGTATGCTCCACGACGCCATTGAAGCCTTTATCGTTCAGGACGTGGAGGCTTCCATGAAGATCATTGAAAGAGATGACCAGGTGGACGATCTGTTTAACCAGGTGAAATCAGATGTGATCGAGCTGTTAAAATCCTCCCCAGACCAGGCGGATCAGGGGATCGATCTTTTGATGGTAGCCAAATATCTGGAGCGGATCGGCGACCACGCGGTGAATGTGTGCGAGTGGACCCAGTTTTCTAAGACAGGGGCGTTAAAGAACGTGAGGATCATGTAAGAAGCTCAGAGAAGGCTTTTAGAGAGAAAATTTTTAGAGAGAAAACTTTTAAAGAGAAAACTTTAGAGGTTTACGAAACCTGAAATCGAAAATAAAAACACCCCCTTCGGGGCGGTCAGCGTATGGTTGTCATGAACAATCTATGCTGTCTGGCCTGAAAGGGGCATTTTTTCATTCTGTTTTATTCTCCAAATACTGCTTTGTAATCAGCCTGGAATTTTGCGATTCCCTGATCGGTAAGAGGATGCTTTGTCATCTGCTCCAGAACCTTGTAAGGAACGGTGGCGATGTCAGCGCCTGCCTTTGCACAGTCGATCACGTGGATCGGATTGCGGACGCTGGCTGCGATGATCTCAGTCTCGATGTTGTGCATCTGGAAGATCTCGGTAATATCGTAGATCAGATCGATGCCTGGCATGGAAATGTCGTCAAGACGGCCTAAGAATGGGGAAACGTAGGTAGCGCCTGCTCTTGCGGCTAACAGTGCCTGTGCAGCGGAGAAGATCAGAGTAACGTTGGTCTTGATCCCTTCTGCGTGAAGAACCTTTACTGCCTTTAAGCCCTCTACAGTCATTGGGATCTTAACAACCATGTTTGGATGAATAGCAGCGATCTCACGTCCTTCTTTGATCATACCTTCTGCATCTACGGTGGTAGCCTTTACCTCGCCGCTGATGGGGCCGTCTACGATCTCAGTGATCTCCTTGATCACCTCGGCAAAATCCCGTCCCTCTTTTGCGATCAGAGATGGGTTCGTGGTAACTCCGCAGATGATACCCATATCATTTGCTTTTTTGATGTCTTCTACATTAGCTGTGTCCACAAAAAATTTCATAGTCAATACCCTCCTGAATGTACGGGGCAGGAAATTCTGTCCCTCTCCTTTTGTCTATATCTGTATTATAGCTCATATACTGTCCATGTCAAGGGAAAACAGCATAAAACAGCATAAATGTGCATAAGTTTGCAATAGTTATTGGATAAATGCATGATATTACAAGAAATCAAGCCCTTTATTGCGGTATTCTGCGGATATTTCCTCAGAAACCCCGTCGTCTGTGATCAGGGTGGTAAAGTCCTCGATCCCGCACACATGATAGCGGGATACCGTATTGAGCTTAATGGGGTTGACCAGGGCGATCACCCGGCGGGAGGACTCGATCAGCTGCCGTTTGATGCTTACTTCATCGGGATAGGGGATGGTCATGCCATATTCCGGGTGGACTGCATACACGCCCATAAAGCAGAGATCCGGATGGTACAGAGCCGCCTGTCTGGCGGCGGTTTCCCCTACGCTGGTCATGGATTCTTTTAACAGCTGTCCTCCCAATACAATGACCTCCACCTGATCCTTCATGGAACAGGCATGGGCGATGGAATAGCTGTTGGTGAGCACGGTGATCCTTAGGCCGTTGGGAATATTTTTGGCCAGCTGGAGGTTGGTGCTGCTGCCGTCAATAGCCACAAGCTGATCCTTTTCAAGAAATCCCAGGGCCTTGAGGGCCAGGCGCTGTTTCAGCTCTACCTCTGTGGCTTCCCGGTCAAAAAAGTTGATCACGGGGCGTTCCATGGGAATGGCTCCCCCGAATACCCGTTTCACTAAACCTTTCTGATCCAGATCCAGAAGATCCCGCCTGATGGTATCCTCAGACACATTCAGGTCCACAGCCAGCCTGCTCACCACTACCTTGCCGGAGGTGTGAAGTTTATTTAAAATCAGAGCCTGACGTTCTTCTTTCAGCATATCTGCCTCAATCCCTTTCTTTGATCCATTCTTTTACCAGCTTGATCCAATCCTGACAATGGGGAACAAGACAGTCGTTCTCCAGGTCAGATACCTCCTCCGTGGCCAGGGAAAGGCCGTGCTTTCCCTGAGGATAGATGTGCATTTCCAGGCTGACGCCGGCCTTTTTTAAGGCCGTGGCCAGAAGCAGGGAATTTTCCACAGGAACCGTTTGATCGGTCCAGGTATGCCACAGGAAGGTAGGCGGGGTATGAGGGCCGGCTAAAAGCTCCAGGGAGACAAGCTCCCGCTTTTGGGGATCGTGGGAATCTTTTCCCAAAAGCTGTTCAAAGGAGGGGGCATGGCAGTGTTCACCGGAGGTGATGACGGGGTAGCATAGGATCATCCCATCGGGCCTTAGCTGTTTCGGCTCTGCTCCCAGGGGTTTCCAGAGAAATTCCCGGTTCCACAGCATCCCCAGGCATCCGGCCAGATGGCCTCCTGCGGAGAAGCCGCACACTATGATGCGGGATGGATCGATGAACCAGCGGGAAGCATTTTCCCGGATGAAGAGCATAGCTTTTGCCAGCTCCATAAGGGCGGTGGGGAAGGTTTCAGGGGAAACGCTGTAGTGAAGGGAAAATACATGGCATCCGGAAGCCAGAAATTCCATGGCCACAGGCTGATCCTCCCGCTCGGATACGTGGCTGTAGCCGCCGCCGGGGCAGAGGATAACAGCAGGGCGGAGGGCAGCGGGGCGGCAGGACACCGGGGATAACAGATAGGCAGTCAGCTCCGCTGCCGGGGTCTGGCGGTGATGTCCGCATTCCTCATTCGTAACGGGGATCTGAAAATGTTGGATCTTCATAGGATTCTTTCCTTTCCGGCGGTTACAGCCGCCTGTGGTTGGGAGTTCTTAACGCATCATGGTCTCGATGTAAGCAAGGATCAGGGGAGCGATGCCCTTGGCCTCGTTTTCTACAATTGGCTCCCTCATATAATAATCAAAGGTTCCTTCCCGCTTTTCTTTATTTCCAAGGCCCGCAACCAGACAGATCCCGCCTAATTTCAGATGTCCATTTTCTTCTGACAGATAGGTGCTGCAGATCCCCTGGAATGCCTTATAGCCATATTGGTAGTATTCCTCAGGAAGATAATGAAGGCGTACGCTTTTCATGATGGCATAGGCAAAAATAGCGGAGCCGGATTCCTCCAGATAATTGGGGGAGATGCCGCCGCGGTTGACTACCTGATACCACATGCCGGTAGCTTCGTCCTGGTAGGGGAGCATGGAGTCGATGAGCTCCCGGTAGATTTCCTGGAGGCGTTTTTTTTCTTCCTTCATGGAATCAGGCATGACTTCCATGGTATCTACCAGAGCCATGGCATACCAGCCAAGGGCCCTGAGCCAAAAGTTGGAGGAGAGGCCGGTGACTTTATCACACCAGAACATCTGGCGGGAATCATCGTAGGCGTGATAGTACAGTCCATTTCTTGTATCCCGCATGAGATCGTACACATGGAGAAACTGCTGATAGGAATCCTGACAGTTTTTGCAGTCATGATAGGCTGCTTCGTACTGCATATAGAAGGGCTGTGCCATATAAAGCCCATCCAGCCAGATCTGATGGGGATAGATCTGTTTGTGCCAGAAATTCCCGGTAGAGGTGCGGGGCTGTATGTTCAGCTGGCTGTATACCGTATCGATGGCACGGCGGTATTTTTCCTTCCCAGTGAGGGCGTAGAGCTCAAACAAGGTTTTTCCTGCATTTACATTGTCCAGATTGCATTCCTTGGGGTCGTAGGACTCAATGGAGCCGTCCTCCCGGACAAAATGGTCGATGAAGGCATCGGCAAAGTCCAGGTATTTCTGTTTTTTTGTAATGAGATACAGCTCCAGGATGGCCTTGATCATACAACCATCAATATAATTCCAGGTAGAACGTCCGCCGCTGCGGATTTTTTCAATGTTCCATACAGGAGCTTCAGGGGTACTTTGGTCGATGAGCTGGTCGATGTAACGGTCTAGTATTTTCATGTGATGTCTCCTTAATCGTTTGTGATGGGGATGATTCCATGGGGAAGCTATGCCTTTGTTACCCTTACACCTTCAGCGAAGCCGTCAAACTCGCCAAAGAAGGTTTCCTCCACCTTTTTCATCCAGAGTGTGAGGCCGTCGGGGCGCAGGCGCAGCATGAAGGTGAGGGATCCCACCGATTCCCCGGTGATCTGGGTGCGGATAAGAAGGGAATCCCTGCCAAGCCATTGTCCACGGGAAGCGATGGGCTCCCCGTAGGGGGACAGGATCCCTGTTTTCAGCCCGTGAAAGCCAAAGGGGATCTGGCTGATCCCTTTCGGCCCCGTGAGGGTGAGAAAGCCCTCCTGGCTGTCTGCCCTCAGGGAGAGATCGGTAAAACCGCTCTTAGAAGGCAGGAGGCGGAAGAAAACCGGGGTGAGAAGGTTATCCCTGGGGGCACTGCCAGTATGGAGCTGATCGCTGCCGGGGCTGTCGGTACAGCAGTCATTGCTGCAGGGATTGCGGCTATAGAAAGTATCGGCACATGGAATGCCAGAGGCGTTTTTGCCGGGGCAGGCCGCCAGTACTGCACTCCTCAGGGCATCCAATATCTTCTGGGTTCCTCCCTTAATGTTCTGGGAGTCGGCGGTGACGGCTGCGATCAGATCCCACTGGGGATAAAAGAGAACGTACTGTCCGCCCATGCCGTACATGGCGAAGCCGTCGCGGATCCTCCAGAACTGATAGCCATAGCCCTGCTGCTCGTCCAGAGTCTGGCCGGAGTGAAGGGTGGGGGTCTGGAAGCTTACCGCCTCCCTCAGATAATCAGCGAAAGCATCCGTGCCGTGCTTGATTTGATCCATGATATACCGGGCAGTGGCCATCAGATCCCTCGGACGGGCCATGAGCCCGGAGCCGCCCATCTCAGAGCCGAAGGGATCGGAAATGATATAGGCCTCCTTAGAAAAGCCAATGGAATCCAAAAACTGCCCTCTCAGGTAATCTAAAACGCCCTGCCCGGTGAGTTTTTTTACCAATGCCGCCATGGTATGGCTGGAGGAGGTGTCATAGAGAAAGATCTGGCCGCTCTTATGGCTGGGAGGGGTAATAAAGAAGCTTTCCACCCAGTTCTGGTCAGAATGGAGCTTGTAGGTGGTAGAGCTGTGACAAGTCTCCATCCTCAGCATATGGCGTATGGTCATATCCCTTAGATAAGGATGGATCTCCTTGTCCGGGGGTAGATATTCCGGAAAAAAGCGGATGATGGGGTCGTCTAAGGAAAGCTTCCCCTCTGCCGCCAGGCTTCCGACCGCTAAAGAGCAGTAGCTCTTAGTGATGGAAAACATGCGGTGAAGAGTGTCCGCCTGGTAGGGCGGCTGGTAGCTTTCCCATAGGAGTGTGTCTTTCTGGGATACCAAAAGCCCATGTATGGGTATTTCCCAGGCAGTGAAGGTGTTCCACAGCTGTTCCCAGCAGCTTTCTGATGTCTTATGATCCATGATGCTGTTCCCTCATTTCTTTCGGAGAAATTCCGTAAGTTTTTTTAAACACGCGCCGGAAGGACGCGGCATTGTTGTAGCCCAGGTATTGGTACAGATTAGAAAGCCCGGTGTCTGAATTTTCAACCAGCTCTTTTGCCTTAGCCATCCTCAGTTTTTCCAGATAAATGGAAAAGTTTTCCCCCGTCTCTTTTTTGAACAGAGAGCTGAAATAGTTTTCTGATATGTTAAATTCATCGGATATTTTTGTGAGGCACAGGCTGGGATCGTGATAATTTTCTGTAATATAGGTTCGGATCTTTGCGATCAGTTCGTTGGAGCTGCCTTCCTGAACACAGAATCCGCACAGCTCCAGGGCGATCTGTTCCAGAGTTTTAAGGTTCAATTCCTCTGACAGCTGCCGGTCAATATAATCCAGCTTTTCCTTACCGGAGGAGCCTTCCTCAAAGGCCTTCCCCTCAGAGAGGGAAAGGCTGTAGCGCTTCTTAAAAAGGGTGCTGTGCACATCGGTGAGAAGCTGGCGGTGCTGGGAGTGAGGAAGGGAACGGTTGACCATATTTTCTTTGGTGATCAGACGGAAGATCTCCGTCACCTGCTCCCTGCTTCCGGTGGAGATCGCGCTGGTCAGCTGAGCCGCCATAATATCAGGATAATAGTATATGTCGCTGGAATGAATAAAGTCGGTGTAGCTTAGGATATACCGCTCCGCCGTGGTGATGGAGCGGGCGTCCTTTGCCTGCTGATAGGATTTCCAGGTGTTGGACAGCTTGGCATTGCACTGGCCAAAGCCGCCCCGGCTCCAGATCCCGTACAGATTTAAAAGTTCCGCGTGGAACTGATGGAAAATTTCAATTTCCTTTGCCGTCACCTGTTCAAAATCCATAGAGTCAGGTGAGGCTAAGAGGACGGCGAATATCCTAGGGGAAGGCTTATAAAGATAGCCTGTATCAGGAAAATACCGCTCCAGGGCATCCCGTACCAGCACATCAAAATTCTGCAGGCAGAGAGCCATATTATCCAGCTGGATATTGTAATCCTCAGAAGGGTATACCTCAATGTAGAGCACATGGTATTTGACGCCTGTCCGGTTTAAATGGAGCTCTGTCTGGATATATTCCATCTCGTCATCGGTGGGTACATTTCCTTCCATGATCCGGCGCATGTAGGATTCTGCCACCAGAGGGCGGTTTTTCTCCACCAGTTCATTCAGGGAAGACGCCAGCTTTTCCTTTACGACCAGTTCATCCTCCATCTTCGCCACCGGGCGGCTGCTGATCAGGGAAAAATAGTAGATCATGATCCCGCCCAGAATCAGAGAGAGGAGACAGATCCCGGTAAAGAAGGTGCGGTATTGATTGATGGAATAATAGGCCTGGCTTTCGGGCTGGGACAGGGTGTAGGTCCAGTTATTGTATTCCGATGTGAAGGAGGTGGAGATCATGTCTCCTGTCTGGCCCTCCGGCGTCCCCTCCGTCAGACTGAATTTTAAATTGCCGGAAGAATCCAGAGCCGTAATAGAACCATTTTTTTCCAGAAGGCCGGAAAAGTATTCCCGTGCCATATCCTGATCGATGATGCAGCAGAGATAGGACTGGATGTATTTTTCAGAAAATACATTTCCTGTAGCGATGGGATAAAAATAAAGATACCCGTCCCGGCGGCTGTCAAATTCCTTTAGGGGGATAAAGGAACTCCGGTGTTCTTCTGAGTTTAAGGTTTCCCTTATCTTTTCCGCCATATCCTCTGTACAGAAAAGGCGGTATTTGGCATAGGAGCCAAAAGGGATAAATTCTGTATCGGAAATAATGTACCCTGTCTGTTTCAGATAAATAAAGGTATCGCTGGCGGTAAGCTGCCGCAGTATGGCAGAATCCTTCAGGGCTGTCTGGGTCTGATAAGCCAGATAATTAAATTGATAGGGATCGGAGGTGGGAAAATCAGCCAGGGTGGTAAAGTCGGAGCTGCCGGACAGCTGCCTGGCCGCGTTGCTGATATTGCTTATATTGGCGTCCATACGGCGGACTGCGGCGGCCAGCATAGTATTATCCTGGGCGTCGATGCCGGATTTTACCTCTTTATAAGAGAGCTGATACAAAAACACACCCACTGCCAATACAAAGATCAAAATAAGGGAGTAGGACAGAAGCAGCCATTTCTGGAAAGCGAGGCTGGAGGGGGAGGTGTGCTCCCCGGTATGTTTCATAAAAAAGCGAGTTGGTTTCCACATAGTTGCAAGCACATTCCTTGTTCATATCAAATCAAAATCAGTCAAGGGATTTTGGATCCCACAGCATACCACATTATAACATGTCCTCTCCAGGTTTTGCAATGACATTGAAAGGGGACTGCCGTCTCCGGCTGCAAAACGGTAATAAGGTGCGCAGACCGTAAAAAGTGCGCGCTCCTGGACTTAGGGAAAGACAGGGGATTTTCTGGAAAAATGGCGTAAATATGTAAAAGATGCACGGAAGGCTGGAAGAAGAATAGAGGCTTCCAATAAAAGTGCACAAAGAACGGAAATATTGTTTCTTGATAAGCGGAAAGGAGTTTGTTAAAGTGATGACAAGACATCTGGAGGCCCTTCAGAAGCAATATAAAGCCAATATACAGCCGTATGACAGAACAGAAGAAAATGCAGAAGAGAAGAATGGGAAGTAGGAGGCAGGAAGGGCAGCAGAAGGGGAAATGTTATTTTTTTTAAGGAGGAAAACAGACTATGAGAAAGATTAAAAAACTGGCAGCTGTGGGTGTGGCAGCAGCGATGACAGCAGTTACCATCAGCGGATGCGGCGGCGGAGCCGATGCTTCTTCCGATAATAAGGGAGAAAAGGCAGAAGCTTCTGCAGACGGCGAGATCAAGAAGCCGGAAAAGATTACGATTATGGTAGACGGAACCGTTACCACAAAGATCAATAACCGTGACGCTTTTGAAAAGAAGTGGGAGGAGCTGACCGGCATTGAGTTAGAGATCATCCAGCCAGACCACGATGCCTATTATGATGTGCTGGGACAGACCTTTGCTTCCGGTCCAGAGAACTGGCCGGATGCGATTATCCTTTCTTCTTCCTATTATAGTGGATATGCAGAGGAAGGCGCCCTGTGGGATATGACAGAAGCATGGGAGAACTCCGAATTAAAGGCTTCCGGCCGTGTTACCGGCGAGGATGTGATCGAGAACATGAAGATCGGAGGAAAGCTGTACGGCTTCCCTGTTACCCGCGGAAACGGAGCGATCACATATGTAAAGAAAGCATGGCTGGACAACTGTGGTCTGGAAGCTCCCACTACTTATGATGAGTATATGAACATGCTGAAGGCATTTACCGAGGGAGATCCGGACGGGAACGGCGTCAACGGAGATACATATGGTGTGAGCGCGCCTGGTATTATTGCACCGGAGGCTCCTTATATCAACTATCTCCCTGAGTTTTACCAGGATGCGTATCCATCCTTTGTAAAGGGAGAGGACGGCGTATGGTATGACGGATTTACCCAGGATAATTTCAAGGATGCTCTGGGACGTTTAAGAGATGCTTATTCTAAGGGCTACATTGATAAGGAATCCCTGACAAACGGAACAAACGACTGCCGCAATAAGTTCTATGAGGATAAATTCGGTGTGTTTACCTACTGGGCAGGAACCTGGAACAGCAACTTAAAGAACAATCTGGAGGCAAACGGCCTTAGCGGTGAGCTGGTTCCCTTAAAGCCGATCAAGGAAGTTGGAACCTATCTGGAGCGAGTTTCCCCTGTATGGGCGATCACAGAGGCCTGTGAGAATCCAGAGGGCGTTTATAAGTATCTGATCGAGTCCATGTTAGACGGCGGCGAGATGCAGAAGCTCTGGAGCTATGGAGTGGAGGATGTACACTGGTCCACAAAAGCGGAAACCGTATGCGGAAATGAGTATCAGGATGGCCAGTTCCACCTGGCAGAGAGCCTTGAGAAGCCAGGAACCCAGTATACAAAGCAGCATCTGGATCCAATGCTTTCTATCGCACAGTGGCCGGATGATCCAGGTAAGGAAGCCGTTGCCCCTGAGGCAAAGAACTCCCAGGAGATCTTTAATGCAAACTGCCGTCAGGCCCAGCTGGTTCCTTCCACAGAGGAGATGGCACAGTACAATGGCGACCTGACCACACTGAAAAATTCTATTGTGGCAGACGTAGTCGTACAGGGTATTTCCATTGATGAGGCGTATGCGCGTTTCGAGAAGGATGGCGGAGCAGAGTGGTCCAAGATGATCGTGGATTCCCTCAATGCCCTGAACCAGTAAGTTTGAAAGAAGGATAAAATTATGGCGAACAAATCAGCAGCAGACGTAACCGTAAGAAAGAAACCGCTGATGACCCAGATCAAATATTATAAGGGTTTTTACCTGATGTTCCTGCCGGTGCTTATTTTTGCGTTGGTGTTCCATTACCTGCCTATGCTGGGTATCCGCTATGCGTTCTTTTCCTATAAAGGGATCAAGGAGCCTGTATTTATCGGGCTGGAGCATTTTCAGAAAATGGTAAGCATGCCGGGATTCTGGAGTGCATTCAGGAACACGATCCTGTTAAGCTCAGTAAAGCTCCTTTTCAACACATTTATGGCAGTGGGAATCTCCCTTCTGTTAAATGAGCTGAGATTTAAGAACTTTAAGAAGATAACCCAGACCATTATTTATCTGCCCCACTTTATGTCATGGGTGGTAACGGCGTCCGTATTTACCCTGATCCTGTCCCCTACTGGGGCAGGACTGGTAAACTCGATCCTCATGAAACTGGGGATCGTAGAGGAAGGGATTTATTTCCTGGGTGACCAGAAGTGGTGGAGGAGTATTTTCTTCGCCATTAATATCTGGAAAGATACTGGATGGGGAACGATCATCTTTATGGCCACCTTGTCCGGCATCAACCCGGAGCTCTATGAGGCCGCGTCCATGGACGGTGCAGGCCGCTGGAGCAAGATGCGCTTTATCACGCTGCCAGCCTTGGGAAATACCATCATTACGGTGCTGATCCTGAACCTGGCAAAGATCATGAACCTGTTTGAGTCTGTATTTGTACTGCAGAACCCTGCGGTTATCCAGAAGGCAGACGTGCTTCAGACTTACATTTACACCCAGACCTTTAACTCAGGAGCGCTTCCTGATTACGGTTATACCACAGCAGTGGGCTTAGCCTCCTCTCTGGTAGGCTGTATCCTGGTGCTTCTGTGCAACAAGGCAAGCTACAAAGTCCGCGGCCGCGGTATTGTATAGGAGGAAAATACAAATGCAGAAAAAGAAATTAACCGTATTTGACATAATCCTGACAGCCGCATTTATCCTGATCAGCCTTATTATGATCATACCGATCTACAAGGTGCTCATCGATTCCCTGGATTTAAAGACCGCCTATGGTATGAAGCTGTTTCCTGAGAAATTCGGTTTGGCCGGATACATATCCGTATTTACCAATCCCACCCTTTACCGTCCTTTCCTGGTTTCCTGCTTCACAACTGTAGTGGGAACCTTCATGGGACTGGCAATCTCCACTCTGGGCGCTTATGTGCTGATCCAGTGGAATATGCCGGGAAGAACACTGTTTGCAAATATTTTGCTGTTTACCATGATCTTCAGCGGCGGTATGATCCCTACCTACCTGGTTATGAAGAGCCTTCATCTGACCAATACCCTTTGGTCGGTTATCCTGCTTCCAGCCATCAACGTGTACAACCTGGTGCTCATGAGAAACTTCTTTGAGGGCATACCGGTGAGCCTTTTTGAGTCGGCTGAGATCGACGGCTGTTCCCCTATGCGTATTTTCTTTACCATTGTGCTTCCTTTATCCAAGGCAGCCCTGACAGCCATCGGACTGATGTTCGCCGTAACCTATTGGAACGATTATACACATTATAAGCTCTACATTACAAACGAGAATTTGTACAACTTCCAGATGAAGCTGCGCTCCCTGATCATGGGAAGCGATCTGCCTACCGCTGTAGGCGGGGCGACAGAGAACACAGTGAAGAACGCCGCAGTTATCGTAGCAATCCTGCCGTTCATGATCGTGTATCCGTTCTGTCAGAAGTATTTCATCGAAGGCGTAAATATTGGAGCTGTTAAGGAGTAAAAAGAATATGATGTACCGTAATCCTGTGCTGTATGCAGATTATTCCGACCCGGACGTGATCCGGGTGGGAGAGGATTATTACATGGTAGCATCTTCCTTTACCTATTTCCCGGGAGTACCTCTTTTGCACTCTCGGGATTTAGTGCATTGGGAGATCATTAATTACTGTGTGCCCTCTCTCCCATTTGAAAAATATGACCTTCCCTCCCACGGTTCAGGGACCTGGGCCCCTTCTATCCGGTATCACCAGGGAAGCTTTTTTGTTTTTGTACCCCTTCCGGACGAGGGGATCCTTGTTTCCAGGAGCGAAGATCCCTATGGAACCTTTGAGACGAACCTGCTGTGCCGGTCAAAGGGCTGGATCGACCCCTGCCCCTTCTGGGATGAGGACGGAAAAGCTTACATGGTTTTTGCCTATGCCCGGAGCCGCTGCGGCATCAAGCACCGCCTGGCATTGGTGGAGATCGATCCAGAGTGTACCTGTCTGTTAGGAGAGCCAAAGACCATTTTTGAGGGAAAACAGCTGGGCCCCACCACAGAAGGCCCCAAAATGTATAAAAGAGATGGAAGCTATTACATTTTAATGCCCTCCGGCGGCGTGGCCGCAGGCTGGCAGTCGGCTCTGCGCTCGGACTGCGTATGGGGGCCTTATGAGTACCGCATTGTCATGCATCAGGGAAATACAGCAGTCAACGGTCCTCACCAGGGCGGCTGGGTGGATACGCCTCAGGGGACAGACTGGTTTATGCATTTTCAGGATGTGGGAAGCCTGGGAAGGATCCTTCATTTACAGCCCATGTGCTGGAATGGGGGCTGGCCCTTTATTGGAGAGGAAAAAAATGGGGACGGCATTGGGGAGCCGGTGAGCGAATGGGATATGCCCATAGAGGGACAGCCCTGCTATGAGATTGCTGCCTCCGACGAATTTGACCGGCCAAAGCTGGGACTTCAATGGCAGTGGCAGGCCAATCCCAGGGAGGAGTTTTATTCCCTCACAGAACAGCCGGGGACACTGAGACTGTTCTGTAAAAGCCGTTTTGGAGAGGAAAGCTGTTTTGGAGAGGAAAGCCGTTCTGGAGAGGGAGCGCGTTCCGTCCGGGAAAACCTTCTCTGGTATGCCCCCAATGTATTGACCCAGATCCCCCAAAGCCCGGCTTTTCGGGCTGAGGTAAGCCTTTCTCTTTTGGCGGAGCAGGAAGGGGATCTGGCGGCCCTGGGCATGACGGGACACACCTATGCCTATGCGGCGTTGTGCCGGGAAAGAGAAGGCTTTTGGCTGTGCCTGTTCCAGGGAAGGGTTACGGGAAAAGAGTTTGAGGGGGAGGCAGAGGAAATCTGTACGGTCTCCATTCCCTACCATGGAAATCAGGTATTCCTTTCTATGGAATTGGAGGAAAATGGAACCTACCGCTTTTTCTGGTCTGAAAACGGAGAGGATTTCCAGCCCTTAGGGGAGAGCTGCCCCCTGTCAAAAGGCACATGGACAGGAGCAAAGCTGTGCCTGTGGGCGGCAAACCGAAAGAATATCCGATCAGGAGGATACGGAGCATATGATTACATTCACATCAAAGACAGAAGCGGCCGCCAGGGAAGCCTATAAGGCTGCGGCAAAAGGGGATATGGAGCGGCTGTACGAGCTGGCTGCCCATACCTTTAACCTGGAGGACTGCGATGAGGAGGGAAACAGTGTCCTTCACTACGCCGTTCAGGGAGGGAATATGGAGATGATCCGTTTCCTGACAGAGCAGGGGGGATTAAGCCCTGCCTGGGCAAACCAGAAGATGGTAACTCCTTACGATCTGGCCCATCAGCGGTCGCTGGCAGAGGGAAACATCTGTGAGATCGAGTCCTTCTTTCAGGAGGTATGCGGTTTTTCCTATGAAGACTGCTACCGGAATCCCATATGCAGGGGAATGCACCCGGATCCCAGCATTGTGAGGGTGGGAGAGGATTATTACATGGTCAATTCCAGCTTTATCTTTTTTCCATGCATCCCCATTTCCCATTCCAGGGATCTGGTTCACTGGAAGGTGATCGGTTACGCGGTGACGGATGAGGACTGGGCAAAGGAGCATCTCGGCCCGTTGGACGGAGGACGGGGATTCTGGGCTCCGGACATCAGTTATCACAAGGGGCGCTTTTATATCTGCGCAACCCTGCGGCTCAATGACGGAGGCCCTCAGATCCACGCTCAGATGGTTACCAGCGCAGAGCGGCCGGAGGGCCCCTATGATACCCCGGTGCTCCATATGGTGGGAGGCATCGACCCCTCTATCTTCACAGACGACGATGGAAAGCGCTATATGCTTTTAAACCGGGGAGCCAGGATCATGGAGATCTCCCAGGATGGAAAGAAGTGTTTGTCCCAGCCGGAAATGATCTGGTACGGTTCTTCCAAACATGCGCCGGAAGGCCCCCATCTCCTTAAAAAAGATGGGTATTATTACTGCTTCCTGGCTGAGGGCGGAACTGGAAAAGGCCATATGGTGACCGTGGCCCGATCAAGGAACCTGAAAGGCCCTTATGAGGACTGCCCTTATAATCCGATCCTGCGCCAGACCGATGAGGCCGGAGTTCTCCAGTGCTGCGGACATGGAAAACCAGTGTCCACCCCTGATGGCCGGTGGTTTTTAGTCTATCTCTGTTCCCGTTTGATAGATGGAGCATGGGGAATGTTAGGGCGGGAGACAGCCTTAGATGAGTTGGTATGGACACCGGACGGCTGGCCAGTTATTAAGGGGGGAAGAAAGCCCTCTACGATGGCGGCCCTTCCCTTTGCCAGGAGAACAGCTGTGTCCGGTCAGGAGACGGCCGGGCCGGAGGCGGACAGGATAGAGACAGACAGGACAGCGGAAGACGGGGCCTGGATGTGTCCGCGCACCATGGACAGAAAACGGCTGGACATCTCAGAGGATGGGATTATTTCGATCGAAGGAGATGGGCTGGATCTATGGGATCGTCAGTGCCAAAGCCTTCTTGTAAAATGGCAGCCGGATTTCGATTTCACAGTGGAATTTGAAATGTTTCTGCCAAAGCCGGATCGTAAAGGACGCATATTGGCAGATTCTGAGGCGGGGCTGACCCTGTATTATGATGAAAACACATTTATCAAATTCGGAGTGACCGATGGGCAGGTATTGATAAAAGAATACATAGGAGACGGGTATAAGAGAGTGATCGGGCAGGATATTTCTTTTGAGGGAAGATCCTCCCTTCGCATGAAGGCTGAGACGAAAGGCTTGACCCGGAGCTTTTATCTGGACGGAAAACTCATAGGAACCCTGGAACAGGTAACCTGCATTTGTTCCGAGGGCTATAATAAAGGAAAGCGCTTTACGGGCGCTGCATATGGAGTGTACATTTATGGCAAAGATCGTTTACGCTGGAGACAGCACAGCAGCATTCAATAAAATTTACAGTTATCCCCAGACAGGTATGTCTCAGGGGCTTTTGCTCTACTTAAAGGACGAGGTTGGAATGAAAAGCTTTGCGGTAAACGGACGCAGCACCAAGTCCTTTATTGATCAGGGACGTCTGGAGCTTGTGGATCAGGCTTTGGAGGAAGGGGATTTCCTGCTGATCCAGTTCGGGCATAATGACGAGAAGGAGGATCCCTTGCGTCATACCGATCCCTTTACCACCTATTCAGAAAATCTTATGAAGTTTATTGATACGGCCCGCAGCCACGGCGCTTATCCGGTGCTTGTTACCCCCATCGCCCGCCGGGAGTTTGATGAAAACGGCGTGTTCCTTCCCGGAAGTCATGGGGATTATCCTGCCGCTATGAAGCAGGTGGGAGAGAAGGCCGGTGTTCCGGTAATCGACCTTACCTCTGTGACAGAGGCCTATCTGGCTTCCATGGGAGATCTGGCTTCCAAGCCATTATTTATGTGGCCCAAGGACAATACCCATTTAAAACCAGAGGGAGCTGTGATCATGGCCGGATTTTTATGCCAGGGATTAAAAGCCCTGGGCTCCCCTTATGCAGATGTTCTGACAGTACCGGAGGATAAAGAATAGACAGGCGGGAATGACTTATGGAAAAAAATATCGTTGGAAATGATCGGGAAATGGAGCAGAAGTTTGTAACATACTATAAAAAGTACGGCGATAACTCTGCTATGGTGCTTTTGGGCTTTTATTGGGGCCAGTACCATAAATTTTTGATCTCCGCTTTCTTTTTTCTCATCAAACACTCGCCCAGCCTGCTGTCTCCCCTTCTCATGGCCAATGTGATCAACGGGGCCGTAGAGGGTGGGGAGGCCGGAAAACGGGCTATTGTGATCAATGTTGCCGTCTGGCTGGCTCTGCTCACCATTCATCTGCCGGCCAATTGGCTTCACAATAAGTATAAGAGCCGGGTGATCCGACGGACAGAGGCGGGGCTGAGGGAGGCGCTGGTGCGCAAGCTCCAGGAACTTTCCATTCCCTACCACACGGAAATCCAGTCGGGGCGTCTCCAGTCCAAGATCATCCGGGATGTGGAGGCAGTGGAAACGCTGTCAACCCAGCTTTTTATCAATCTTTTGAACATCTTTATGAACCTAGTCATTACATTGACTATAACGGCGGCAAAGAACCGCCTGATCCTTCTGTTTTTCCTCATGGTGGCTCCCATCGCTTCTGTGACCGTGGTGGCCTTCCGCAAAAAGATACACGGTGAAAACCGGGCCTTCCGTCAGGAGATGGAGGAAACCAGCGCCAGGGTGATGGAGATGGTGGAAATGGTTCCGGTTACCAGAGCCCATGCTCTGGAGGATAAGGAGGAAAAGAGGCTTCGGGAGCAGCTGGTAGAAACAGCGGAGAAGGGATACCGCCTGGATATGATCCAGTCCCACTTCGGAGCAGTGAGCTGGTGCGTCTTCCAGGCATTCCAGGCATTGTGCCTTGGATTTTCCGGTTTTATGGCATTAAAGGGAATGATCCTGATCGGAGATGTAGCCTTCTATCAGTCCAGCTTTGCCACAGTGGTGAACCAGTTTACCTCATTGATCAATCTTCTTCCCATTCTCACCAAAGGGCTGGAATCCGTGTCTTCCATTGGGGAGGTGCTTTCCTGTGAGGATGTGGAGCACAATGACGGGAAAGAGGAGCTGGAACAGCTGGAGGGAAATTACAGCTTTCGCAGCGTAAAGTTTGCCTATGCCAATTCTGCCCAGCCGGTGCTGACAGATTTTAATTTGGAGGTAAAGGCAGGGGAGACCATCGCCTTGGTGGGAGAATCTGGTTCCGGAAAGACGACAGTTTTGAATCTTCTCATCGGATTTATCCTTCCCAATGACGGCCGCCTTTCCATTGACGGAAAGGATATAAGGGATATTAACCTGAAATCCTACCGCCGTTTTATCTCTGTGGTATCCCAGACGCCCCTGCTCTTTACGGGGACGGTACGGGAAAATATTGTCTATGGGATGGATCATGTGACGGACGAGGAAGTGAGGAAGGCAGTGGAAGCGGCTAATCTGCGTTCCGTAGTGGAAAAGCTTCCTCATGGCCTGGATACCATGGTGGACGAACACGGGGCAAATTTAAGCGGAGGCCAGAGGCAGAGGATCGCGATTGCCAGAGCCATTATCCGCAATCCCCAGGTGATCATCTTGGATGAAGCCACGTCTGCTCTTGATGTGGTTTCCGAGAAGGAGATCCAGGATGCCCTGGACCGTCTGGTAAAGGGAAAGACAACCTTTATTGTAGCCCACCGTCTTTCTACAGTGCGGAATGCAGACCGGATCGTGGTGCTGGAACGGGGACGGATCCGTGAGTCTGGCAGCTATAATGAACTGATGGCCTTAAAAGGCGGATTTTATGAGATGGAGCGGCTCCAGATGGCCCTCCGGTAAAAGGATGAGGAGGAAGAAACGATGCTTCGATATGATGGCCCTGTGATCCGGTATCTGGCAAAGGCCGGAGATATGATTCTGTTAAATGTCCTGTGGGTTCTTTGCAGCCTGCCGATTGTCACCTTTGGAGCCGCCACAGCGGCGGCTCATTATGTGGCGCTGAAATTTGTCCGAGATGAGGGGACATCCGCTGCCTCCATGTTTTTCCGGGCTTTTCGCCGGAACCTGAGGCAGGGATGTGTGCTGGGGCTTATTTCCCTGGCGGCAGGGGGGATCTTAGGGGCAGATCTGTGGCTTGTCCTTACAGGCAAAAGCCAGTTTTCGCCCATAGCCCGCCTTGTTATGATGGGGATTTTGTGGCTTTTGGCCTTTCTCTATGTGATGGTGATGATCTATGTATGGGCGGTGATGGCCCGCTTTGAAAACACCGTGGGAAGAACGGTTTTTAATTCCATAGTGATGGCCATTGCCAATATCAAGTCCACGGTTATGATGATCTGTTGGGATGTGAGCCTTATTACAGTGACCGTAGTCTGTGTGGGATTTTTTCCTCAGGCGGCGGCAGTGCTCCTTCTCTTTGGATTCCCTTCCCTTTTTATCTTAAATGCGGTCAGGCTGCGCCCTATCCTGGATCAGTGTGGGCAGAGACAGTAAAAAGTATAGTATCTATTTTTGGATCCTATCCACCCCTTCTGCATCGATCTCATTTCCTATACAGCCTTCAATCCGCACATTTTTTAATTCCAGCTTCCTCACATTGCGCACAAAGATCCCGGCCTTTGCCATGGGAGGGAGATCACACATCATGGCGGGAGTCTGTGGTTCTACATCCTTTGCATAGGAGACTGAAACATTTTCAAAGGACAGACGTCCGATCTTTTGTTCCGGAAGCCCATAAGCGCACACAGCGGCGTAATGGGCATTTTTTGCATCAATGTTTTTAAATACCAATTCCCGGATCTCAGGAGTCCTCTCGTCTACAGGAAGAGCCTTGCGGGTCTGTACATATTCGGTCTTTCCGTCTGGGTCACAGAAGTAGAAGCAGTTAACAACAAAAGGAGTGAGAACGCCGTCCATACGGATGTTTTCAAAGGTTACCTGATCCACTACGCTGTCTTTTCCGCGGCCTCTCCTCGTCTTGATGCGCAGTCCACGATCTGTGTCCTTAAAACAGCAGTCCTTTATGGTGAGATTTTTTACTCCGGCGCCGATCTCGGAACCGATCACCACGCTGCCGTGGCCGTCGTTCATGGAGCACTGGCGGATCATAACATTCTCGCAAGGGGTCTTATAAGTTTTTCCCATATAGATTTTTCCGGATTTCACCGCAATACAATCATCCCCCACAGAGAAGTGGACGCCGGCGATCTCCACATCGCTGCAGCTCTCCGGATCCAGGCCGTCCGTATTATGGGAATCCTTTGGATTTAATACATTGAGGGCCAAAAACCGCAGATGATTGGAAAAATAAGGGTGTAGGGTCCAGCTGGGGGAATTTTTTACTGTGATCCCCACAAGGGAAATATCCTCACAGTGGTTGAGGAATACGGCTCTCGGCCTCCAGGCGATGACCATTTTTTTGCAGTCGTGCCACCAATTGTCATGGGAGGTATTGCCGTTTAAGGTTCCTTTTCCATAAATATTTACATGCTTTACGCTGGTTCCGGTGATCAGGCCGCAGAACATGGTCTGGGGATCCCCCTCCCATGTGCCAAGGTTCAGCTGTCCCTTTCCGTCGGTGCGCTCTACCATTCCGGGATAGTAAGGAAAACGGGTCCGGTCTGTGACAGCGGACAGCTCCGCTCCCTCTGCCAGCTCAATGTCAATGCTGTCCTTTAGGAACAGGCAGACAAAGGAATAGGTTCCGGCAGGGATCAGTACGCGTCCCTTTGGAGGGCAGGCCATGATGGCGGACTGAATGGCAAGGGTATCGTCCTTGACCCCGTCTCCGGCGGCCCCAAAATCCTTTACATTTAAAGTGACAGATTCTTCTTTTGTGGAAAAGCTAAGGCGGGCAGCTTCTGTCTCACCCAGGAAAAGGACTGCCTCGTAAGAGGTATCCGGCTCCAGGCCGTAAACAGGGGTGATCACACGGCTTATTTCTTCCTGTTTCCTGCTGTCAGAACTTTCTTTTCCCAGGCTGCTGTCTGAGCCTGTTTTTGTCCTGGTGATCAGCAGCTGATAATGCTCTTTTGTGTGATAGATTCCTCCGTCCGCTGTCTCAAATACAGCACAGCGTCCTGCAGTATAGATGACTTTAAAATCCATGATCGGGTCTCCTTTTTCTCAGTGTTTTTGATGATTCGGGTATTTCTTCCGGCATATTCTTTTTAACGTATCCCTTTGGAGCAAATCCATATCTTTTTGCTTACCGGAATGTGACCCAGTCTGGCCTTCTTGCATCCACGGCCCCCGGCCCTTTGGAGCCGATTTCTATAAATTCTGTGGAAGCATGGGCCTGAGGTTTGTTCCAGTCGTGCCATCCTTCTTTTTTGATATGTTCTCCCAGCCAGCAGTTTTCCAGCCTGACCTTGGCAAAATCCCTCCATGGCCTTCCCAGATAACAGCTTTCCGCTTCCAGGCCCGGTGCGCAGGTGAATTTGCAGTCTCTGCACACGAAGCCTTCTTTTGTGCCTTCAGGGGTAGAGGGAGCGAACACATAGCCCGGTTCTACGGAGCGAAATTCGCAGTGGTCAAAGTAAGCGGTGGCGCCGCCGAAGATAAAATCCACGCCGCCCTCAATGAGACAGTGGGAAAAGTACATGGTCCGTTTGTGTCTGGGGGTAAACTGTCCCGGGCCCAGAAAACCGTTTTTCTGGATCTCCTTAGGAGGGAGGGGGGCCAGGAAAAGGGTATCTTGATGGCCGAGAAAATGGCAGTGGTCTGCGATGAGGCCGTCTCCGTCTGCATATAGGGCAATAGCCTGCCCTGCTTGTTTGCCGGGGCCCGCTTCATTTGCCACAGTCACATGTTCCATGCGTATCTGATCTCCTGTGAGCAGCATGGTATAGGAACGAAATGTTCCCCTCAGCTGCCCATCCTCATGGAGCTGTGTGGCAGACAGGCGGTTGGCGTACACGCCCCCTGACAGAACCGCTCCGTCTGCCTCCACATAATATTGTCCTTCCCGTTCCCTGACAGTCTGTTCCATATGGCAAATCTCCTTATCTGTTTTGTCACAGGGCTGCTGTGCAATCCAAATGCCCTTTGCCCTCTGAAGGTACTATAACATTGGGAAAAATAGGTTTCAACACACAGTTTTTCTTATGACCACTCACATTTTCAGCCTCCAAAGCAATCTGCCGTTTTGAACGAAAGGTTGATAGAAAACCGGGGCGGTCAAGAGTGCAGGCGTTGACGAAGACGGAAAAATGAGTTACATTGTAAATAAAGCCGCCGTCAGGCAGGAAACGCAGAATAAATCCTGCTGTCCGTTGGGAAAATTAGAATGGGGCCTGTTTGCAGGCGGACATAGGGCTAAACGGAAGGAAAAGGAAATATGAAAAAATTAGAAGAATATGTAAGAAGTATACCGGATTTTCCAGAGCCGGGGATCATTTTCAGGGACGTGACCAGTATCCTCCAGGATGGGGACGGGCTCCATCTGGCAGTGGACAGCCTTCTTAGAATGCTAAGGGATGTGGATTATGACCTGGTTGTGGGGCCGGAATCCAGAGGGTTTATCTTCGGTGTTCCTGTGGCCTATGCCCAGCATAAGGGATTTGTACCGATCCGCAAGAAGGGCAAGCTGCCCTGTGAGACGGTTTCCATGGAGTATGAGCTGGAGTACGGAAAAGCAGTGATCGAGATGCATAAGGATGCGATCCAGCCAGGACAGAAGGTGGTCATCATTGATGATCTCATTGCCACCGGCGGAACCACAGAGGCGATGGTGAAGCTGATCGAACAGCTGGGCGGACAGGTTGTAAAGATCTGTTTTGTTATGGAGCTGGCAGGCCTTAAAGGCAGGGAGCTGTTAAAGGGATATGATGTGGAATCAGCTATCATTTATGAGGGAAACTAAGACGGATCTGTTCAGCCGTGGGAAGATTCAGACAGGAGCTGCCCTCTTGCTTTTTTCGGCAAAAAAATTTATAATGAATCTTAATTATGGATAGAAAAGGGTGACCGAATATGGCAAACGAGGGAACAAAAGAAAAACTGGATATAGAATTGGAAGCACCGGCAGATTTTACCAGCCCAGACGTGCTGTATGAGGATCTGATCCGAACCATTCACAAATACCATCCATCTGACGATATTTCCATGATCGAAAAAGCGTATAAGATCGCTGACGAGGCTCACAAGGAGCAAAAGCGCAAATCAGGGGAGCCTTATATCATCCACCCTCTGTGTGTGGCGATCATACTGGCAGATCTGGAGATGGACAAGGAGACCATTGCAGCCGGCCTGCTCCACGATGTGGTGGAGGATACCATTATGACCCTGGAGCAGCTGACGAAGGAATTTGGTTCCGAGGTATCCTTCCTGGTGGACGGCGTTACGAAGCTGACCCAGTTAAACTGGGATAAGGATAAGGTGGAGATCCAGGCGGACAACCTGCGCAAGATGTTTCTTGCTATGGCAAAGGACATCCGCGTGATCATCATCAAGCTGGCAGACCGTCTTCACAATATGAGGACAGGACGGTTCTGGAAGCCGGAAAAACAGAAGGAGAAGGCCAGGGAGACCATGGAAATCTATGCTCCCATTGCAGATCGTCTCGGAATCTCCAAGATCAAGATCGAGCTGGACGACCTGTCCTTAAAATTCCTGAAGCCGGAAGTGTATTATGACCTGGTGGAAAAGGTGGCCCTGAAAAAGGATGTCAGGGAGGCTTTTGTCAAGGAGATCGTGGATGAGGTCCAGAGCCACATGAAGGAGGCCGGTATCGAGGCCACCGTAGGAGGAAGGGTAAAGCATTTTTTCAGCATCTATAAAAAGATGGTGAACCAGAATAAAACGCTGGATCAGATCTATGATCTGTTTGCAGTGCGCATCATGGTAGAAACCGTGAAGGACTGTTACGCAGCACTGGGTGTGATCCATGAGATGTATAAGCCGATACCTGGTCGCTTTAAAGACTATATAGCTATGCCGAAGCAGAATATGTACCAATCTCTCCACACAACTCTGATCGGCAGTAACGGACAGCCATTTGAGATCCAGATCCGCACCTATGAGATGCACCGGACCGCAGAGTACGGTATTGCCGCACATTGGAAATATAAGGAAAGCGGAAGCGGGCAGGTGGCAGCAGGCAGCGAGGAGGCGAAGCTGAGCTGGCTGCGTCAGATCTTAGAGTGGCAGAAGGATACGGACGATTCCAGGGAATTTTTAAGCATGGTAAAGGGCGACCTGGATCTGTTTTCTGACAGCGTTTACTGTTTTACCCCCTCCGGCGATGTAAAGACCCTTCCCAGTGGATCTACGCCTATTGACTTTGCTTATTCGATCCACAGTGCGGTTGGAAATAAGATGGTGGGGGCCAGGGTCAACGGAAAGCTGGTTCCCATTGAATACATTATCCAAAACGGCGACCAGCTGGAGATCCTTACCTCCCAAAACTCCAAGGGGCCAAGCAGGGACTGGCTCAGCATTGTAAAGAGCACCCAGGCTAAGAACAAGATCAACCAGTGGTTCAAGAGCCAGATGAAGGAGGATAACATCATCCGCGGCCGCGAGCTGATCGAGCGCTACTGCAAGGCGAAGGGGATCAATTGGTCGGAGATCGGAAAACCGGAGTTCATGGAAAAGGTTATGAACCGGTATGCATACCGGGACTGGGATTCCGTTCTTGCCTCCATTGGACATGGCGGTTTAAAAGAAGGCCAGGTCATCAATAAGATGATGGAGGAGCGGGAGAAAAAGCGCAAGCGGGAGATTACGGACACCGATGTGCTCAGCGGCATTGCGGATACAGCTGGAAGAGCCGGGGAAGCCAGCGTGCGCAAGTCCAAGAGCGGCATCATGGTCAAGGGAATCCATGATCTGGCAGTGCGCTTTTCCAAGTGCTGCAACCCTGTGCCGGGGGACGAGATCGTGGGCTTTGTCACCAGAGGACGGGGAGTATCCATCCACCGGACAGACTGTATCAATATCATCAACCTTCCTGAGGACGAGCGCAGCCGCCTGATTGATGCAGAGTGGCAGAGAAGTGAGGGTGAGGGCGGAAACGAGCAGTATTCCACTGAGATCAAGATATTTGCAAACAACCGTATCGGTATGTTTGCAGATATATCCAAGGTGTTTACGGAAAAGCAGATCGATATTACTTCCATGAATGTGCGGACCAGCAAACAGGGAAAGGCCACGATCATCATGACCTTTGATATTCACGGGACAGAGGAGTTAAACCGTCTGACAGACAGGATCCGTCAGATCGAGGGCGTTTTGGACATAGAGAGGACAGCAGGATAGACGCAGAGCCGTACAAAGGCGCAGACCTCTATAAGGAAAGGGGAAGAAGATGAGCAATATTCGGATTGAGACATGTATTCTGGGACAGATCAGCACCAACTGCTATCTGGTTTACAATACAGACACAAAGGAGGCTGTGATCATTGATCCCGGAGACAATGCCTCCTATGTGTCCAATAAGTGCGGCGAGCTGGGAGTGGTTCCCAAAGCTATTTTCCTGACCCACGGCCATTTTGACCATATCCTGGCAGTGCCGGAGCTGAAGCAGACCTTCCATGCAGATGTATATGCATCAGAGGAGGAAGATCCGCTGTTGTCAGATTCCAAGCTGAATCTTTCAGGGGGGCTCAGAGGGCCCCAGACCGTGTTCCATGCAGATGTTTCTTTGAAAGATGGACAGGAGCTTGAGCTTTTGGGAACAGAGTGGAGAGTAATCCTGACGCCGGGACATACAGCGGGCTCCTGCTGTTTTTATCTGCCGGAGGAGGGATTGATTTTTGCGGGAGATACCCTGTTTAACGGCTCCTATGGTGTGACGAATTTCCCCACGGGAAATGTGGTTTCCATGGTAAAATCCATTTTAAATCGACTGTTTGAGCTGCCGGAGGATACCATGGTATATACTGGCCACGGGATCCCCACCACCATCGGTATGGAGAAAAAGGGAAACCCCATTTATGCGGTGAGGGATAATATCCTTCGGGTAAAAGGGCCGGATGCCCTGAAATAGGAAAAGAGATTCCTGGATCGCAGCGCAGCCAGAGGCAAAAGGCTGTCTGGGCGTCTGCGGACAGAAAGCAGGTTAGAAAGCAGGTTTTATATGATCGGACTTATCATACAGGATAATCAGTACGAGCAGGACATCAGAGAGCTTCTGATGTCCTTTTATCCAGCCCAGACTTACGCCCATGAGCTGAGCGGGGAGCTGGATTTTTATGTGGAGACAAAACTGGGAGACGGCCAGGTTACGGTTTCTATTTGGGATAAAGGGGAAGATGGAGGCTGGAAGCTTTCTGACAGTAAGAGCGGGGCCAGTGATCTTTCCGACCATTCAGCTACGAAAAATGTGATCAAGCAGGTATGTTACCGTATGCTGATCGCGCGCACAGGAAGGGAAATGCCCTGGGGCTCCCTCACAGGCATTCGTCCTACTAAGATCGCCCTGACCCGTCTGGAGGAGGGAAAGAGCCAGGAGGAGATCCGGGGCTTTATGAAGGAAACCTATATGGCCAGCGATGAGAAGATTGATCTGTGTATCGATATTGCGGCAAGGGAAAAGAAGCTTTTGGAACCGTTGGATTACGAACACGGATACAGCTTGTATGTGGGAATCCCATTTTGTCCCACTACCTGCCTGTATTGCTCCTTCACCTCCTATCCCATTGGAAAATGGAAGGGGCGTACCGGCCTTTATCTGGACGCTCTGTTCCATGAGTTAGAATATACAGCAAAAAAGATGGCTGGAAAGACACTGGACACCGTTTATTTTGGAGGAGGAACTCCCACGGCTCTGTCCGCAGAGGATCTGGACGCCCTTCTCACAAAGGTGGAGCAGCTCTTTGACCTGAGCCATGTGTTGGAATTTACTGTGGAAGCCGGCCGGCCGGACAGTATTACCGAGGACAAATTTAAGGTGCTGCGCAGCCACGGGATCACAAGAATTTCCATTAATCCCCAAACCATGAACCAGAAGACCCTAGATATTATCGGACGCCATCACACGGTGGAGATGGTGAAGGAGAAATTTTTCATGGCAAGGGATATGGGCTTTGACAATATCAATATGGATCTGATCATGGGACTTCCCAACGAGGATCTGGACGATGTGCGCCGTACCTTAGAGGAGATCAAGGCCATGAGGCCAGATTCCCTGACCGTCCATTCCCTGGCTATCAAGCGGGCTGCCAGGCTCAATATGTTTAAGGAAGAATACAGCAGCTTAAAGATCCAGAACACTCCGGAGATGATCGAGCTCAGCGCTGCCTGTGCAAGGGAGTTAGGAATGGAGCCTTATTATCTGTACCGTCAGAAAAATATGGCGGGAAATTTTGAGAATGTGGGCTATTCCCTTCCCGGAAAGGCATGTATCTACAACATCCTCATTATGGAGGAGATGCAGACTATTGTGGCCTGCGGTGCAGGGACTACGACCAAGGTGGTGTTCCCATCGGAAAACCGCAGGGAGCGGTGTGAGAATGTGAAGGAAGTGGAGCAGTACATAAGCCGGATCGATGAGATGATCGAAAGAAAAGAGAGGATCCTTCCATAAATGGGGCGGAATTTTCTGGTCTTTTGGTTTGCGGGCGGGCTGCAGACCAAAGAATTGGCGCAGTGAGGGAAGAAACCTCTTGCAAAATCAGAAAAGTTGCTTACAATTAATAAAAGAACACAGATAGGATTGGAGAACAGATATGGCATTAGCGAAAAAGCCGGTGACCGGCATGAAGGACATCACGCCTGCTGAGATGCAGATCCGGGAGTATGTGATGAACCAGATAAAGGAAACTTACAAAAGCTTTGGTTTTTCCCAGATCGAAACCCCTTGCGTGGAGCATATCGAAAACCTTACCAGCAAACAGGGCGGGGACAACGAAAAGCTGATCTTTAAGATCTTAAAGAGGGGAGAAAAGCTGAATCTTGAGACAGCAGAGCAGGAAAATGACCTGACAGACAGCGGCCTGCGCTATGATCTGACCCTTCCTCTTTCCCGTTATTACGCCAACAATGCAGCCAATCTGCCAAGTCCCTTTAAGGCACTGCAGATGGGGAGCGTGTGGAGGGCAGACCGCCCCCAGAAGGGACGTTTCCGCCAGTTCGTTCAGTGCGATATTGATATTTTAGGGGATCCGACCAGCCTGGCAGAGATCGAACTGATCTTAGCGACCACCACAGCCCTGGGCCGGATCTGCCCGGATAACGGTTTTACAGTGCGCATAAACGACCGTGAAATCCTGAGGGGCATGGCTTTATCCTGCGGTTTTCCCGAGGATTCGATGGAACAGGTATTTATCACCCTGGACAAGATGGACAAGATCGGATATGAGGGTGTAGAGAAGGAGCTTTTGGAAGCCGGACACAGCCAGGACAGCGTGGGAACCTATCTGGAGATGCTGCGCACCGTCACAAGGGATGCAGCTGGTGTGAGGGCGCTGGGAGAGAAGCTTTCAGCGGTTATGAAGCCGGAGGTGGCAGAGGGACTTGCCCACATTATGGAGACCGTAGCGGAAGTGGCTGAGACAGAGTTTAAGCTGGAATTTGATCCTACCTTAGTACGGGGAATGTCCTATTATACAGGAACTATTTTTGAGGTATCTATGGAGGGCTTCGGCGGTTCTGTGGCCGGAGGCGGCCGTTATGATAAAATGATCGGCAAGTTTACCGGAATGGAGACCCCAGCCTGCGGCTTCTCCATCGGATTTGAGCGTATTGTGACTATTTTGCTGGATAATGGATTTACCGTTCCCGGTTCCGCCGGCAAGAAGGCATATCTTTTTGAGAAGGGGCTTGACAGTGCTTCCCTGGCTGCTGTGATCCGGGAGGCCATGAAGGAGAGACAGACAGGCTCTCAGGTTCTGGTAGCTCAGATGAACAAGAATAAGAAGTTCCAGAAGGAGCAGCTGGGAAAAGAAGGTTATACGGAGTTTAAGGAATTTTACAGGGAAAGCCTGAAAAAATAGGCGGAAAAGGAGATAAAACAATGGCAGAATCAATGGTTGGGTTAAAGCGTACCCATAGATGTACAGAAGTGACCACTGCCCACATCGGCCAGGAAGTGACCGTTATGGGATGGGTTCAGAAAAGCAGAAATAAGGGCGGGATCATCTTTGTGGATCTGAGAGACCGTTCCGGAATCCTCCAGATCATATTTGAGGAGCACGACTGCGGAGCAGAGAATTTCGCTAAGGCGGAGAAATTGAGAAGCGAGTTTGTTATCGCTGTTACCGGAAAGGTAGAGGCACGTTCCGGCGCAGTCAACACAAACCTGGCTACAGGAGCCATCGAGATCCGCGCTAACTCCATGCGGATCCTGTCCGAGTCTGAGACTCCTCCCTTCCCCATCGAGGAGAACAGCAAGACAAAGGAAGAACTGCGGTTAAAATACCGTTTCCTGGATCTGAGAAGACCAGATATCCAGAGAAATCTTATGATCCGAAGCCGCGTGGCTACCCTTACAAGGGCATTTTTAGCAGAGGAGGGATTCTTGGAGATCGAGACACCTACCCTGATCAAGAGCACCCCGGAGGGAGCCAGGGACTATCTTGTTCCAAGCCGTGTTCATCCCGGTTCCTTCTATGCCCTGCCTCAGTCTCCCCAGCTGTTTAAGCAGCTGTTAATGTGCTCCGGTTATGACCGCTATTTTCAGCTGGCCCGCTGTTACCGGGATGAGGATCTGCGTGCAGACCGTCAGCCGGAATTTACCCAGATCGATATGGAGCTGTCCTTTGTGGATGTGGACGATGTTCTTGACGTGAATGAGCGCCTTTTAAAGAAGCTGTTCAAAGAGATCTGCAACTATGATCTCCAGCTTCCGATCCAGCGCATGACCTGGAGAGAGGCTATGGACCGTTTCGGTTCCGACAAACCGGATCTGCGCTTCGGAATGGAGCTTAAAAACGTGTCTGAGGTGGTTAAGGGCTGTGAGTTTGCTGTCTTTAAGGGCGCGCTGGAGAACGGCGGTTCTGTCCGCGGCATCAATGCCCAGGGACAGGGACATATGCCCAGAAAGAAGATCGATGCCCTGGTAGAGTATGCAAAGGGCTTTGGGGCAAAGGGACTGGCCTATGTGGCTGTAAATGAGGATGGCTCCTTAAAGTCTTCCTTCGCTAAGTTTATGAAGGAGGAGGAGATGGCTTCCCTGGTGGAGGCAATGGAAGGAAAACCAGGAGATCTGCTGTTATTTGCCGCTGATCGGGATAAGGTGGTATTCGACGTGCTGGGCAACCTGCGTTTGGAGCTGGCAAGACAGTTAGACCTGTTAAAGAAGGATGATTTCAAGTTCCTGTGGGTGACTGAGTTCCCGCTTCTTGAGTACTCTGAGGAAGAAGACCGCTATGTAGCCATGCATCATCCATTTACCATGCCTATGGACGAGGATCTCCAGTATATTGACACAGATCCGGGCCGTGTGCGTGCAAAGGCGTATGACATTGTATTAAACGGCGTGGAGATGGGCGGCGGCTCTGTCCGTATCCATCAGGGGGATATTCAGTCCAAGATGTTTGAGGTTTTGGGCTTTACCCCGGAGCGGGCGAAAGAGCAGTTCGGCTTCCTGCTGGAGGCATTCAAGTACGGCGTTCCGCCTCATGCAGGATTGGCCTATGGACTGGACCGGGTGGTTATGCTCATGGTGGGAGCGGACAGCATCCGCGATGTGATCGCATTCCCCAAGGTAAAGGACGCCTCCTGTCTGATGACCGAGGCCCCCTCACCAGTAGACGAAAAGCAGCTTGAGGAACTGGGAATTGAGGTATCTGAAGAGGAAGAAAAGGACAAAAAGGACGAGGAATGATCGTCCATAGCTTTTCAAATGATCCAATAACAGAATAGGGCTGGAGACAGCCTGCCAGACAGTAGATAAGAGACAAAAAAGGAACCGCTCCCCCTCTGGAAAGCGGTTCCTTTTTTGTCTCTTGTCTCTTCTTATCCTGCGATCCCGTGGATGCGGGAGTCTGCTGAGAGCCTCAGAAGAAGTTTGTTCTTTTCGTAACGTGCCGGATACAGTAAGTCTAATTCAATCTTTGTATCAGCTTTTGATTTGCTGACTTTAAAATTCACCATTTTGATCTTTTCTTTTATAAAAAGATCCTGTAATTCTGACATGATCCCCTCAAAGTCATCTGTAGTCAGCTTCATATATCCCCTGGTAGGTTCGGAAGAGAGAAATGGGATCTTGTGCAGAAGGATCTGGATCAATACAAGGAGAAACCCGGTCCAGATACCGATAAAATAGGATCCTGCCCCAATTGCCATGCCAACTCCTGCGGTGGCCCAGATTCCGGCGGCAGTGGTCAGTCCGCTGACGATATTGTTCTTTACAAAGATAATGCCTGCCCCCAGAAACCCTACCCCTGATACGATCTGGGAGGCAACCCGGGAAGCATCATGATCCGGCATATCCATGAAGCCATATTTGGACACGATCATCATAAGGGCTGCGCCCAGCCCTACAATGGCATGGGTGCGCATACCGGCGCTCTTATCCCGGCTTTTGCGCTCATAGCCAATGATATAGCCGATCAGGCAGGATAAAATGATACGGAGCATAAGCTCCAGATGGAAGGGATCCCTTGGGAGCAGAGGGAAAGGAAACTCCATAAGCAAGGCCTCCTTTGAGGTTAAACATCAACAATATGAAATCCTTTGGAGCGCAGAAGGGGCTCACAGGGGCTGTCTAAATGCATACAGTAGATCCTGTCCCGCACTTCTTCTGGAAACCACTGCTCCAGCTTTTCATAAAAGCAGTGGGAGTCAGATGGGTGGGTGGAGGTATCCTGATAGAGACGGGAAATCATACCCCCTAAGAAGTCTGCCCGTACAGATTCAGGAACCTCTGCTGCGTCTCCGCTATAGTATATGCGCTCTCGGCCGTCAGAGAGGATATATCCATAGCATTTCATATCTTCTGCGTGTTTCACAGGAATGGGAACCGCTGTGATCCCGGCCTTGTTTTCAGGGAGCGTTTGGAGATAATGGTATCCCTTGGGCGTGATCCCCTCCAGGGTGAGAAGCTGGATAATCGTAGGCTCTGGATGGATAACTGTCACCTGGATGCCATGGAGGCAATAGTAGTAGGAGATCAGAGTTCCCAGGCTTCCCACGTGATCTGCGTGGAGATGGGTCAGGAGCACATAGATATGGGAGATGGTGTCCAGATCCTCCCTGCGGTACAGAGTGTCAAAGGCCGTTTCTCCGCAGTCTAAGAGATACAGCTGGTCTTTAAAGCGCATGTAAGCGCCGGTGTTGCCGTATAAGGGGTAAAAGGCAGAACCTTTTCCCAGAAAGTTTAAGTTCATACTCAGGTTCATATGAGCCCTCCTTTATTCTTTGATCCCGGCGCTTACAAAGCTGCTCATAAACTGCTTTTGGGCAAAGAAGAATGCCAGGAGCAGAGGTATGATAATGATGAAGGCAGCTGCGCATACATTGGCCCACTGCATATTAGCCTCTTTTGATTTTGCGAAAATAGCCAGGCCTACCGTCAGAGTCCGGTTCTCAGGGGAGTTGGTTACGATCAGCGGCCACAGGTAATTGTTCCAATGGTAACTTACAGAGATAACGGCAAAGGAGAGGTATGCAGGCTTTGCGCAGGGCATGTACACTCTCCAGATCGTCTGCCAGGTGCTGGCTCCGTCAATCTTAGCCGCCTCTGCCAGGGCTCTTGGAATGGATTTAAAATGCTGGCGCAGCAGGAAAATAGCCAGGGCGCTTCCGTAGAAGGGAAGCATCATGCCGATTTTTGTATCAACCATCTTTAACTCAGAGAGAGTCATGAAATTAGGTGTGATCAGAACATCGTTGGGAATGATGATCTGCATGAAAATAACTGCAAAGATCAGGGCAGATCCCTTAAAATCCATAACTCCCAGGGCGTAGGCTGCCAGGGTAGAGGTGACAAACTGGACAGCGAAGGTACATACCACCAGGGTCAGGGTATTTAAGTAGTAGGTGGCAAAGGGAATGGCATTCCACACATAATGCAGATTATCCAGGGTAAAGGGTGTGGTGGGAAACAGGGTCATATGGAAGGAGGGAACAGAAAATGCAGTCCCAATCATCCAGATCAGAGGGATCAGCCATAATAATGCGAGCATAACGGCAAATAAGGTGATGCCCCAGCGAGTAAGCGTTTTCTTTTTCATGATAATCCTCCTCCTTTAATTGTAATGGATCTTCTTGTCCTGGCTCAGGAAGCGGGGCAGGGCCACGATCATCAGCAGAACCAGCATTACCACTGTGAGAGCAGAGGAGAGCCCATAGTTGAAATTGGTAAAGCCCTGTTGATAAATATAGTACAGAAGCAGGGTGGAAGCATTGTTGGGAGCTCCCTCGGTCATGATCACTACATGATCCACCAGCTTAAAGCTGTTGGTCAGGGCGATGGTGGACACAAAAAGAAAGGTGGGAGCTAAAAGAGGAAGGGTGATCTTTCGGAAGATCGTCCAGGGCCCGGCCCCATCGATCCTGGCCGCCTCGTTTACTTCCTCAGAAATGCTCTGGATACCTGACAGGAAAAATACCATCAGATAGCCTGCTTCTTTCCATACATACATAAAAGCCATGGCAGGAAGGACTGTTTTTTTGCTGGAGAGCACGTTCATGGGCTTCATTCCCAGGCTTACTAAGAGCTGGTCAAAGAGGCCGTTCTTGGCCATATAAATGAACATCCAGATACTGGCAATAGCGATCATGGGCATAATGACCGGATAAAAATAGGCGGTGCGGACAAAGCCGGTAGCCCTGCTTTTCCGGTTGACGATGACTGCCAGGAAAAGGCCGGCGGCCATGCTGGGTATGATGGTAATAAAGGCAAAATACAGGGTATTTCCCATGACCTTCCAAAATAGGGAAGAACCAGCCAGATTGATATAGTTTTGAAGCCCGATCCACTCCGGGGCTTTCATGCCCAGCTTGTATTTCGTCAGGCTCAGGTAGATACTTCTGAAAATAGGGTATACGGTAAAGATCACCATGAAGATCAAAGACGGCGCAACAAGAAACCATGCCATCAGATTTTTTCTCCGATCCCTCTGTTTTTTTGTGTAGGTTTTCATATTCAAATCCCTCTGTTTGGTGGTTTGGACCCCATGACTGCGAGGGAGCGTGTCCCAGGCCGTTTCTGCTGACAGCAGGCAGGCAATGAAACACGCTCCGAAATGGCTTCCTTAACTTTTAGTTATCAGTGTGAGAATGGTTTATTGATATTCTGCAAGGATTTCCGTGGCCTGTTCCTGAGCATTTTTCAGTGCTTCCTCAGGAGTGGCGTCTCCTACAACTGCGGACTGGATATTATCATTTAACACTCTCCAGATTTCTGCTGCGTTGTAAGTGGTAAGCTCAGGTTTGGACATTGGGATCTGCTCATAGGCAACCTTGGCCTGTGGAAGCTCCTCGTAATAATTTTTCATCAGATCGGTTTCAAAGCAGGATGTCCTGGTAGCCACATATCCGGTGTCTAAAGACCACTGGGCTGCGCGTTCCGTCTCCGTTGCAAATTTGATGAATTTCCATGCAGCCTGAACCCGGTCTTCGGAAAGTCCGCTGGAGATATAGAAGTTGCCTCCTCCGGTAGGAGCAGCCACTCTCTTATGTCCTGGAAGGAATGCGGTTCCAAACTCAAAGTCTGCATTCTCGTTAATATTTGCCATGTTTCCTGTGGTGTGATAAATCATAGCCACTTCTCCGGCCAGGAACTGGGTGGGAAGATCGGTCCACTGAACGATTCCGGGAGCCATGATCTTGTACTTGTTCTGGAGATCCAGCCAGAACTGAAGTGCTTCTACATTTTCAGGGGTATCGAACAGGACCTGCTTGCCGTCCTCTGTCATCAGGTTCTCCCCGTTGGCGCTGTTCTGGAGACAGAAGCCGGTGAAGGCCCACTGGGCGGAACCGGAATTTAATGCAAGGCCTACGCCGTAGCGGTTTTCGTTGGTCAGCTTCTGGCCGTACTCAACTACCTCCTCCCAGGTGGCAGGCGCTTTTTCAGGATCCAATCCAACTTCTTTAAACGCTTCTTTGTTGTAGAACAGAACCATGGTGCTTCTCTGGAAGGGGATGGAATAAATCTGTCCGTCCACATAGGAATCTTCCATAAAGCCCTCCAGGAAATCATCGATATAGGCTTTTCCCTCCTCACCGTCTGCGGCGATCAGTTCATCTAAAGGCATGGCCATGCCTGTGGAAGCCATAGTAAAGCGCTGGGTTGCCAGGCTTACAAAGACATCAGGAGGTGTGCCTCCCTGCATGGCAGTCTGGATCTTTGTCACAGTGTCGTCGTAGTTTCCGGTGTATACCGGCTCCACAACGATGTCAGGATTTTCTGCGTTGAAGTCTGCACAGATCTGCTCGATCAGCTTTGCTGCGGATCCGCCTACGTTGACCGGATAGTAAAAGGTCAGATGAAGGGCGTCGCCGGAAGCCTCGCTGCCGCCCTTATCGTCAGAAGAACCGGCTTCCTGGGAAGCGGCGGCTGTCCCCTCTGCTGCCTGGGACTGGCCTGCGTCCTTGCTGTTTCCACAGCCGCTCAGGGAAAGAACGGATGCCATCAGCCCTGCAGCTGCTGCAACTAAAACTCTTTTTTTCATTAGTCTCCTCCTTTATGTGTGGTTCACATGTACCTGTTGAGGCCATTATAACAAAGAAATTGAAACGTGTCAATTATTATAAAAGGCGTTTTACATAAAAAATACATAGGTTTTACAATTAACTTATAAAAAATATACAATATAAAAAGAGCATAAAAGGAAATATGAAGTGATACGTTTTAATAAAAGTCAGAGACGGAAAAGCAAGGATTTCGCGAGATTGTTATTCTTTTTCAGGTATGATACAATCAGATCAGTGTTATTTTGCAGAGGAATACAGGGCGGGATCTACAGACAGGAGCGTGTTATGGTAACAATAAAGGATATTGCGAAGGAAGCGGGAGTTGCACAGGGGACGGTTTCCAATGTGCTCAACGGAAAAGGGAATGTAAGCAGCGAGAAGATCAAGAGAGTGATGCTGGCGGCAAAGAAATTGGGGTATGTGCCCAATGAAAGGGCAGCCCTTCTGCGCCGCGGAGTGAGCAATTCTTTGGCGGTGGTGATGCCGGATTCCCGGTTCAGACAGCATGAGGATTTTTATTTCAGCTTTAAAAGTTATGCCCAGGACCGGGGATATACAGTGACCCGCTATATGACAAATGAGAATACAGCCTTTGGGGAGAAGGAAGCACTGGCGGAGATACGGCCTCTTTTAGTAAAGGGCGTCGCCTGTATTTCCTCGGTGGCCGGGACTCCCTGTGAGAAACAGGTTTATGGAAATGAAATTTCCCTCCAGGAGGAGGCCCTTCCTTCCATGGTATTTGTGGAGCGGAAGATGGGAACCGGTGGGGATTTTATGGGCTTTGATTATAGGGAAGCGGGAAAAGCTATGGCTGAAAAGGCGAAAAAAGGAGGCTATCAAAGGGTATGCCTTCTGACTGGGGATCTCAGGTTCTCTAATGAGGCTGATTTCTATCAGGGCTTTTCCCGGGCCATGGAGGGAAGCCCCTGCCGTGTGATCCATATTCAGACAGACAGCTTCCGGCGTTATCAGAATATGATGCAGATTGTCAACGGTTCTGCCCCTCAGGCTTTTTTTATCTCAAACTATGGATTTGCAGAGAGTGTTAAAGATGTATGCGCTACCTTTTATGACCAGGGAAAGAGGCCGGAGCTGTTTACCGTGTCTCCTGTTTTTACTATGCCGGAGCATGACTTCATCAAGTATGAAATGAATTATCGAAAGTTAGGGAAAATGGCGGCGGAGTACCTGATTGGGTTGGCGGAGAGAAGGGAGGACAGCCGGGAAAAACAGAACAGCCAGGAAACGCAGGACAGCCAGGAAAGGCAGGATAGGGAGAAAGAACGGATCCTGGAGGGGGAAGGATTTCGGGACTGGTATTTTAACCTGTCCGCACCAAAGGAACCTCGACCCATTAACGTTCTCACTCTGGACAGCCCGGAGGCATATATTATGCGCAATTTTTCCAGGCTATATACGAAAAAGACAGGAGTAAAGGTAAATATATGTATTTATTCCTATGAGGAAATATATGAGGCATTTAATACAATGGATCCTTCCTCTGAGTTTGATGTACTTCGCCTGGATGTGACATGGCTTTCCTGGTTTGCCCAAAAGCTTCTTCTTCCCCTGTCGGACATTGATCCTCAGATCGGTCAGGGATTTGGGGAGTTTTTAGAAGGTACTTTGGAGCATTATGCAAAGGTTCACGGAAAGATCTATACCCTTCCGGCAACGCCCAGCGTTCAGATGCTTTATTACAGAAAGGATCTTTTTGAAAGCCCTATATGGCGGCGCATGTATTATGAGCAGTTTAAAAAAGAGCTGGCTCCGCCAAAGACATTCGAGGAATTTAACCGTATTGCCTCCTTTTTTACGAAAACGATCAATCCTTCCTCACCGGTAGATTATGGAGCTACGATCACCCTGGGGTCTACAGGTGTGGCAGGTTCTGAGTATTTGTCCCGCTTGTTCAGCCATCAGGAAAATCTTTATGATACAGACAGGAGGATCCGTCTGGATTCTGATACAGCGCTTCTGGCGCTGAAGGAGATGACAGCCTTAAAGCCGTGCACTGCACCGGAATACTGCAGCTGGTGGACTAATACAGCGGCCCGGTTTGCCGATGGGAACTATGCCATGTCTCTGCTCTACAGCAACTATGCAGGCGATCTGCTGAGTCCTTCCTCCAAGATCGCAGGGAAGATCGGCTGTACTATGGTTCCTGGGGATAATCCGGTGATAGGAGGGGGAAGCCTGGGGATATTCCGGTATTCTAAGCAGCCGGAGGAAGCCCTTTCTTTTATAAAATGGATATGCAGTGAACCGGTGTCTTCCGCCTCCGCTCTGTTAGGAAGCACATCGCCCTGCAGAAAGACATACGAAAATTATGAGGTGATCCAGAGCTTTCCCTGGCTGGATCTGGTCAGAGAATGTTTTACCCTGACCCATGGGGAGAGGATTCCCAAAGAGTCAGGGTTGGCCTTTGATGAAAGAAGATTTTTGAGTATCCTGGGTATGGCAGTAAAAAACGCCTACAGCGGCATAACAGAGCCGGAGGAGGCGCTTAGAAAGGCCCAGGAGCGGTTTGAACGCCATTTCCAGACCAGATTTTAGGCAGCAGTTCACTATGCAGGGATTCAGCTGTTTGTATTTTTCCTCAGCTTACACCAAAATTTCCTTGAGGCTTCGTTTGGGAACATGGTGTACCTGGTTTTCGTCGCGGTAATAGGCAGTCGAGCCCTCCGGGCCTACCGGCTCCAAAACGACGGTTTCCTTCGGCTTTCCCAGGGCGATCACCAGGTCGGCATAGTAGCGTTCTGGATCCAGATTCAGGATCCTCATAGCCTCCTGGCGGCGCAGGCTTGCCAGCATACAGCCGCCAAAGCCCTTCTCCACAGAGGACAGGAGGATGGTCTGAGCGGCGATGCCGCTGTCCCATTGCCGGTTCCTGCCGATGGAGAGATCCCAGAGGATCACAATATAAGCGCTGGGCCGCTCTCCCTTTTCAGGGCCATCCCAATTCTCTAATGCCTTTGCCCACAAAAGATTTGGAAACAGGGCTTCACATTCTTCCGGACGGTCCAGGATCTTAAATTTCAGGGCCTGGGCGTTGGCTGCCGAGGGGGTGAGCCTGGCAGTGTCGATCATATCCAGAAGATCCTCCCTGGGAATGGGAATATCCTGGTAAAACCGGCGATAGGAACGGCATTTTGTTACAAGTTCTTTTAACATCAAAAATCCCCCTTTATCTGCTGGTTTTCCTGTCCTGAATAGACAATAGATCAATCGGCTTTAAATCCCTCAGGAAGCTCGTTTCCGGAAGTGATATGCCGTTTGATGGCTTCAAAGCTTTCGTGGCTCAGAGTATGTTCCATGCGGCAGGCATCCTCAGCGGCTGTATGGGGATCCACTCCCAGGTAAATAAGCCAGTTGGACAAAAAAGTATGCCGCTCTAAGATTGTCTCGGCGATCTCTCTCCCTGATTCCGTAAGGGTGATGTGTCCTTGATGATCTGTTTTGATGTAACCGTTTTCTCTTAAATTTTTCATGGCAACGCTGACGCTGGGCTTAGAAAAATTCAGCTCATTGGCAATATCAATGGAGCGGACATAGGTGCGTTCTTTGGAAAGCATAAGGATCGTTTCCAGATAGTTTTCTGCGGATTCCTGTATTTTCAAGTTTTTGTTACCCCCGTTGTTAAAAATAAATGCAGTGTATTAGCCTTAGTTTATCATATTAAAAAATGATTGACAAGGGCAGCGGTTCGTGCTAGACTGTAAAAAGAGTTAGGTATAACTAACTAAATAGCACACAAGTAAGAAACGTATAGCATAGGAAATTTGATGAAGGAGGCTGGGGTATGAATATCCCTACATTTATTATTTTAGCCGTATTGGCGGGCTCCGTATGTTTGGTAGTCAGAAAAATGATCCGGGATAAGAAGGAAGGAAAGGGCTGCTGCGGCTGTTCCGGATGCGGGGGAAGCTGCGGGGGAAGCTGCAGCGCCTGCGGCAGTCATGGACATGGAGATGTAAAATAAAGCAGTCCATGGCCAAATTGCCGGGGACAGGAAGAAAATAAAAGCTCTTCTTTCTTTTAGGAGCCTGTCATAGGGCTTTTAAAGAAAGCAGAGCTTTTTTATCTTTTTAATTGAACGTTTTCTCAGAACATGGGGAAACGAAAGGGTATTATTCCGCCTTAATCTCTTTCCACAGATCGTTGTAAATAGAATCCACATCCTCCCCAAGATACTGAATGATCTCGCAGTTGGTCAGCTTGCTCAGATCAGGGAACAGGGAAGGATTATTCTTGAGTTCCTCATCCAACAGCTCATATGCCCCCTTATTGGGAGTAGCGTAGGTAATGTACTCAAAGTTTTTCTTGGCAATGTCAGGACGGCAGAGGAAGTCGATCCATTTCTCTGCATTTTCTTTATGCTTCGCATTGGCAGGGATTACCCAGGAATCGATCCAATAGTTTGTGCCTTCCTCAGGGATCACATATTCCAGGGTGAAATCCAGTCCCTGGTCTGCCACTTCGTTCTGGATATAGAGCATCTCGCCGGAGTAGATCACGCCCACAGCAGCCTCGCCGCCGATCATCTTATCCCTTACCTGGTCGATCACATAAGCCTGGACAAGGGGCTTCTGCTCAATGAGCAGATCGCGTGCCTCAGCTAATTCGTCGGGATTGGTGGAGTTTAGAGAGTAACCCTTCATCTTCAAGGCTGCCGTAAAAGCATCTCGGACGCTGTTCTGCATCAGGATCTCACCGCTGAGCTTTGGATCCCACAGGTCAGCCCATTTGGTGGGAGCAGGTACGCCTAATTCTTCCAGACGTTTGGTATTGTACAGGATTCCCATAGTTCCCCAGCAGTAGGGAACAGAGTATTTGTTTTCTTTATCAAATCCTTTGGAGATGTCCAGATACTCCTGTCCGATCTCCTTGTAATTTGGAATGTTGTCAAAGTTGATCTCAGCCAGCAGGTTATTTTCAATCATGCGCTGGATCATGTAATCAGAAGGACATACAACATCATAGGTTACGCCTCCGGCCTCAATAACCGGATACATTTCCTCATTGGTCTCAAACATATCATATACTACCTTGATGCCTGTTTCGTCTTCAAACTGGGTGATGACTTCCTCATCAATATATTCTCCCCAGTTGTAAACATTGAGGACATTTTCTTCTTTTCCGCCGTCGGAGGAGGAAGCCCCGCATCCGGTTAAGAGGGAAGCGGACAGAAGGGAAGCTGCTGCGGCAGCCAGGGGAACAGCAATTTTCTTTTTCATGGTCATTCTCCTTTTCATAAGGGATTGTTTCGGAACTGCAGTGTGTCAGGCAGCTTGTCAGAACGCTTTGTGACAGTCCTGAGGGAGTGTTCCCTACTCAGCCTTGACTTCTTTCCACATCTCATTGTAAATGGAATCTACTTCATCGCCCAGATACTGGATGATTTCACAGTTTTCCAGTTTGCTGATGTCCGGGAACAGGGCTTTATTGTTTTGGATTTCAGGATCCAACAGTTCGTAAGCACCCTTGTTGGGGGTGGCGTAAGTAATATACTCAAAATTTTTCTTGGCAATATCGGGACGGCAGAGGAAATTGATCCATTTTTCTGCATTTTCCTTGTGTTCTGCGTTGGCTGGGATTACCCAGCAATCCATCCAATAGCTGGTTCCCTCCTCAGGAAGAGCAAATTCCAGATCATAATCCACTCCCTGCTCCTTTGCCGCATTCTGGATATAGAGCATCTCACCGGAATAGATCACACCCACAGCGGCTTCGCCGCCGATCATCTTATCTCTTACCTGGTCGATCACGTAAGCCTGGACAAGGGGCTTCTGCTCGATGAGCAGATCCCGTGCTTCGGCAATCTCATCGCGGTTTGTAGAATTTAAGGAGTAGCCCTTGATCTTTAATCCGGCTGCGAAAGCATTGCGCAGGCTGTTCTGCATCAGGATCTCGCCCTTAAGCTTTGGATTCCACAGGTCTTCCCATTTGGTAGGTGCAGGCACTCCCAGCTCCTCCAAACGCTTGGTATTGTAGATCAGGCCCGTTGTTCCCCAGCAGTAGGGAACCGTATATCTGCTTTCCGGGTCAAAGCCCTTAGCGATTTCCAGGTATTCCGGCCTGATTTCTTTATAATTAGGAATATGATCCAGATTCAGTTCCGCTAACAGATTATTTTGGATCATGCGCTGGATCATATAATCAGAAGGGCATACCGCATCATATTTTACGCCTCCGGCTTCAATGATGGGGTACATCTCCTCGTTTGTTTCAAACATGTCGTAAACTACCTTGATGCCGGTCTCATCCTCAAACTGGGTGATGACGGATTCATCAATATACTCGCCCCAGTTATAGACATTGAGAACGTTATCTTCCTTGCTTCCTTCTGCCGAGGAAGCATTGCCGCAGCCGGAAAGCAGTGCGGCGGACAAAATGGAAGCCGCAGCGGCGGCCAGGGAAACAGCGGTTCTCTTTTTCATAATGTTCTCCTCATGTTGTAATCGTGTCGCATGTGAAACCAGTCCGTTAGCCTTCCGTTTTCTTGGAGGTACGGAAATTAACGAAAATGAGCAGTATCAGCACCACCAGGAAAATGATGGTGGACAGGGCGTACATAGAGGGCCGTATTCCTCGCCGCACTTCGCTGTAGATCAGGGTGGACAGGGTATTGATCCCGGCTCCCTTGGTAAAGTGGGTGATGATAAAATCATCTAAGGACATGGTAAATGCCAGGAGGAAACCGGACAGGATCCCAGGCATGATGTCAGGCAGAACCACCTTGAAAAAGGCTCTGAGAGGGGAAGCCCCCAGATCCAGGGCAGCCTCGTAGATATATTTGTCCGTCTGTTTTAGCTTTGGCAGCACGCTCAGTATCACATAAGGGATACAGAAAGTGATATGGGAGATCAATATGGTTTTAAAGCCCAATGAGATCCCAAACGCGATAAAACACAGCATAAGGGAGATGCCTGTAACGATCTCTGCATTCAGCATAGGAATGTTGGTGATCCCTAAAAAGACAGTCCTTGGGATCGGCTTCATAGCCTGAATGGAGATGGCCGCTACGGTTCCCAGCAGGGTGGCGATCAGGGCTGCCAGAAACGCGATGATCAGGGTAGTGGACAGGGCGCTCATAATGGAACGGCTGTCAAACATCTGTGTGTACCACTGAAGGGTAAAGCCTCCCCACTGAGTCCTGGATTTGGAACGGTTGAAGGATAATACCATCATGGTGAGGATGGGGGCATACAGGAATATCAGTATGAGCACCATATAAAAATCGGACACAAATTTGCGCAGTAATTTAGTTCCCTTTGTCATTAGAATGATGTCCCCTCTCCATTTTTATCGTATTTGGCGATCATAGCCATACTGATGAGGATAAATACCATCAGCACCAGGGAAAGGCCGCTTCCTAAATGCCAGTTGTTTCCCTTAGTAAACTCCTGCTCGATCACATTGCCGATGAGCAGGATCTTGCTTCCTCCCAAAAGATCTGAGATCACGAAGGTGGTCAGAGAAGGAACGAACACCATGGTGATGCCGCTGATGATCCCCGGAACACTTAAAGGGAGCCATACCAGCATCAGGCGTTGGAATCCGTTGGCCCCCAGGTCTTTGGCAGCGTTGATCACATTGTCGTCGATCTTGGAGAGCACATTGTAAATAGGCAGAACCATAAAGGGAAGGAAGTTGTATACCATACCCAGGATAATGGCTGCCGGGGTGTTGATCAATGACTGGGTAGGGAGATGAAGCCAGCTCAAAATCCCATTGATAACTCCATTTTTTTCCAACAAAGTCTGCCATGCCAGGGTGCGCAGAAGGAAATTCATCCACATAGGAAGGACAAAGATAAATACAATAAAGCTTCCGGCGGATGTCCCCCGTCCTCTCAGGATCATAGCAAGAGGATAGGCTAAAAGCAGACATACAAGAGTGCTTCCCAAGGACAGTCCCAGGGACAGCCACAGGGCTTTGGCGTGGTCGGCCGCGGCAATGGAGATTACATTTGCCAGGGTAAAGCTTCCTGTCTTATCAGTGAGGCCGTACCACATGATGAGAGCCAGGGGGATCAGGGTAAAACCGATCATCCACAGGAGATAAGGGCCGGACATCAGGGCTCTGCCGATGGCGGCGCTTTTCTTTTGGCTATTCATTGACTCCCAGCGCCTCCTCATCTTCTGAAGCAGGTTTGTTCATGATCTGGATCTCAAATGGCTCCACATGGATGCCTACCTGCTGGCCTACAGGGAACATGTCGGTGGAGTGCACCAGCCATTCAAAACCGTCCGGGGTAGTTACCTCCATTTCGTAGTGAACGCCCTTGAAGATCAGGTGGGTCACCACGCCCTGAAGTGTTCCGTCCTCCGGTTTTACCAGGTCAATGTCCTCAGGCCGGATCACCACATCCACAGGTTTATTCACGCCAAATCCTTTGTCCACACAGGCGAAGCGGGCGCCGAAGATCTCTACCAGCTCGTCGCGGATCATGATGCCGGGGACGATATTGCTTTCTCCGATAAAGTCGGCCACAAAGGCGTTCTCAGGCTCGTTGTAGATCTGCTCCGGGGAACCCATCTGCTGGATGTAGCCCTGGTTCATGACGACAATAGTGTCAGACATGGTGAGGGCCTCCTCCTGGTCGTGGGTTACATAGATAAATGTGATGCCCAGCTCGTTTTTCAGGCGGATCAGCTCATACTGCATATCCTGGCGCAGCTTTAAGTCCAGAGCGCCCAAAGGCTCGTCAAGGAGCAGCACCCGGGGCTCATTTACAATGGCCCTTGCGATGGCGATACGCTGCTGCTGGCCGCCGGATAAGGAGTTGACGGAGCGCTTTTCATAGCCGGACAGATTCACCAGCTTTAAGGCGTACTTGATCTTATCATCAATATAGGATTTTGGTTTATTCTTGATCTTTAAGCCAAAGGCAATGTTCTCCGCAATATTCATATGGGGGAACAGGGCGTATTTCTGGAATACGGTGTTCAGCTGACGCTTATTGGGAGGAACTCGGCTAATATCTTCCCCGTCAAACATGACCTTGCCGGAGTCGGGGGTGGTGAAGCCGCCCAGAATACGCAGGGTCGTAGTCTTGCCGCATCCGCTGGGGCCTAAGAGGGTGACGAAGCTGTTCTCTTTAATGGAAAGATTTAAGTCGTCCAGGACAAGCTCGCCGTCAAAGCTTTTGGATATGTGCTGCAGATCGATCAATGGCTGGCTCATGATAGTAAATCTCCTTTATCCTAATGTAGTAAAACAAATATTTGGTCTGAAAATGTTTAGAAACTGGGCGGGGAGCTTACCCAAAGGAGCAGCGCCCCGTTTTTGCTGGCAAGGTAATGCTTTTTATCCGGAGTAAAATAAAAGGACTCTCCCTTTTTTGCTTTGTATGCCTTATTGCCGATATGAATGGACACAGATCCCTGGAGCACATATCCAAATTCTTCTCCCTCGTGAGGGTTATCCGGGTAGGTGGAGCCGCCTGCCTTCAGGGTGAGGAGTATGGGCTCCATCACATTTTTCTGGGCATTGGGAATGATCCATTTGATCTCATTATTTAATTCTGTGTCTATCTTCTCAAAATAATCCTGTTTTCCAAAAACCACCTGTTCATCGGGGGTTTCATTGAAAAATTCGCCGATGGTTGTCCCCAGGCACTGCAGAATATCCATGAGGGTAGCGATGGAGGGAGAGGTCAGATCCCGCTCTAACTGGGATATAAAGCCCTTGGAGAGCTCGGCCCGGTCTGCCAGTTCTTCCTGGGTCAGTCCCTTCAACACCCGCAGCTCTTTTATTTTTGTTCCGATCTCCATGAAATCCCTCCTGACAGCAGCGATATGGACGCAGCTTTTTATACAAAAAGTTTACAAATACTAACTGACTATAAAAATAAGCAAAAAGTTTAGTAATAATAAACACATGCGCCTCTCATTATACCTTAAATAAATAGTATGTCAATACCTTAAAAAAATATTTGCTGGTTTTTTCCGGTTAACAAACAGCGGGATTTATGGTATGATGATAACCAATGAAAATGGAATCAGATCAGGGAGGACAGCTATGAATGGTAAGTATATGGCGTATGTAGGCTCCTATTCCTATACGGGAAAGGCCAAGGGGATTACAGTGTATGATGTAGATGTGGAGAACGGTTCCTTTAAAGAGCGATGTGAGATGGAGGTCAACAATTCTTCCTATGTGATCGCTTCCAGTGATGGAAAGACGCTCTACTCCATTGCGGACGAGGGGGTGGTATCCTTCCGCATCCTGCAGAACGGAAGCCTGGCCAGGCTCAACAGCGCTCCCATCCGAGGAATGAGAGGATGCCATCTCTGTACGGATAAAGAGGACAAGTATGTGTTTGTGTCCGGCTATCATGACGGAAAGACTACGGTGCTGAGCCTGAATCCGGACGGTTCCGTGGGACAGATCGTAGACGAGGTGTTCAATAAGGGCTACGGAAGCGTGGCAGAGCGGAATTTCCGGGCCCATGTGACTTGTACCAGGAGAATGCCGGACAATCAATACGTGCTGTCCGTGGATAACGGCACAGATAAAGTAAAGATCTACCGGTTTGGAGATAAAGACAAAAAGCTGGTTCAGGTGGATGCCATCCACTGTGATCTGGAATCAGCCCCCCGGCATTTTCGTTACAGCTCCGACGGCCGTTTTATTTACCTGATGCATGAGCTGCAGAATGTAATCAATGTATATTCCTATGAAACAGGAGACAGGGCGCCGGTGATCGAGAAGATCCAGACAATTTCCACCACAGCTACGAAGAATCCTGGGAAAATGACAGCGGCCTGTGCCATGAGGCTTTCCCCCGATGAAAAGTATGTTTACTGCACCAACGCTGGTGAAAATACAGTGAGCATCTACACCAGGGATGAGAAGACAGGTCTTCTGACCATGATCTGCTGCCTGCCGATCAGCGGGGAGTACCCCAAGGATGTGGCTGTGTTCCCGGATAACCGTCATATTGCTTCTGTCAACCATGACAGCGGAACCATTACCTTTTTTGAAGTGGATTACGAAAAGGGGATCATTGTTATGTCGGGGCGGAGCGCAAAGGTGACAGAGCCAAACTGCTGCGCCATTGCCCGGATCGGCAGATAAAACGGGAGGAGAACATCATTTATGTCAGGTTCTACATTGGGAACAATATTCAAGGTTTCCTCCTGGGGGGAATCCCATGGAAAGGGGATTGGTGTGGTGGTAGACGGCTGCCCGGCTGGCCTGCCTCTCAGTGAGGAGGATATTCAGGTTTATCTGAACCGGAGAAAACCGGGGCAGAGCCGTTTTACGACAGCCAGGAATGAGGGCGATACGGTGGAAATCCTGTCAGGCGTCTTTGAAGGGAAGACAACGGGAACACCCATCGCCATGGAGGTGCGCAACACAGACCAGCGTTCCCACGATTACAGCAATATTATGGATATTTACCGTCCGGGCCATGCGGATTATACCTTTGACCGGAAATACGGATTCCGGGATTACCGGGGGGGCGGGCGGTCATCCGGACGGGAGACCATTGCCAGGGTTGCCGCAGGAGCGGTGGCCTGCCGGCTTTTGGAGCAGCTGGGTGTGACGGTTCAGGCTTATACCTGTCAGGTCGGAGCGATCGGGATTGACAGGAAGCGGTTTGATCTGGCGGAAATGTGGAACAACCGCCTCTATATGCCGGATCCTAAGGCTGCTGCCCAGGCAGAGGCATATTTGGATCAGCTTATGGCAGAGAAGGATTCCTGCGGCGGTGTGGTGGAGTGTGTGATCCGTGGAATGCCTGTTGGCGTGGGAGAGCCGGTATTTGACAAGCTGGATGCAAATCTGGCGAAAGCAGTCCTCTCGATCGGGGCAGTCAAAGGCTTTGAGATTGGAGACGGATTCGGCGCTTCTTTGTCAAAAGGTTCTGAAAATAATGACAGTTTCTGCGCCAGCGGATCAGAGGGCATCGGCAAGAGAACCAACCATTCAGGCGGCGTTCTTGGGGGCATGAGCGATGGAAGCGATATTGTTTTCCGGGCTGCCTTTAAGCCTACTCCCTCTATTGCCAGTCCCCAGATGACCGTGGATCGTCAGGGAAAGGAACGCTGCATTGAGATCAAAGGACGCCATGATCCCATTATTGTGCCGCGGGCCGTGGTGGTGGTGGAAGCCATGGCGGCACTTACAGCAGCAGACCTTCTCTTGTGTTCCATGACTTCCAGATTGGATCGGATCCGGGAATTTTTTGGGCTGGACTTTTAACACTAGTATTAAACAAAGAACAAATTATAAAAGGAGAATGACATTATGAAAATTGCAATGGGAAACGATCATACAGCGATTGAATTAAAGAACATTATTAAGGAATTTGTGGAGGGAAAAGGGTATGAGGTTATGGATCTGGGAACCAACTCCACAGAGAGCTGCGACTATCCGGTTTACGGCGAGAAGGTTGGACGGGCAGTAGCAGAGGGACAGGCCGACCTGGGAATCGTTATCTGCGGAACGGGAGTAGGGATCTCTCTGGCAGCCAACAAGGTAAAGGGGATCCGGGCCTGCGTGTGCAGTGAGCCTTACACAGCAAAGCTGTCCCGTATGCACAACAATTCCAATGTCCTGGCTTTTGGAGCAAGGGTCGTGGGAAGCGAGCTGGCAAAAATGATCACGGAAGCGTGGCTGGATGCCTCCTTTGAGGGCGGAAGACATGAGCGCCGTGTGAATATGATCATGGAGATCGAGAATAAATAATACAAAAGCGCCGCTTTGGTCACAGGGAACCGAAGCGGCGTAAAATTTTAGTATTTCAAATCAAAATAGGAATCTATCTTTATGATCCAGCTCTATTCTTATCCGGAGAGATTAGCCAAAGTATCTCTTTAACAGGCCCTCGAATGCTCTGCCGTGACGAGCCTCGTCCTTAGCCATCTCATGAACGGTGTCATGGATCGCATCCAGGTTAGCAGCCTTTGCTCTCTTAGCCAGGTCAAACTTACCAGCGGTAGCGCCGTTCTCAGCAGCAACTCTCATCTCCAGGTTCTTCTTGGTGGAGCTTGTAACAACCTCGCCTAACAGCTCAGCGAACTTAGCAGCATGCTCTGCTTCCTCTAAAGCAGCCTTCTCCCAGTAGAGGCCGATCTCAGGATAGCCCTCTCTGTGAGCAACTCTGGACATAGCCAGATACATACCAACCTCAGAGCACTCGCCCTCGAAGTTTGCTCTTAAATCAGCCATAATATCCTCTGGAGAACCCTGAGCTACACCAACCTCATGCTCGCATGCCCAAGACATACCCTCAGCATCCTGCTCTTTGAACTTGGAAGCGGGAACGCCGCACTGTGGACATTTCTCAGGAGCCTGCTCTCCCTCATGAACATAACCGCAAACTGTACAAACCCATTTCTTCATAATAATATTCTCCTTTTCTCTTTATAATAGTGATCAGAAGCCGATAGGGGATATTTCCCTGCTTCTTAAAATTAAATACTCACTCAGATAATTAATAATAGTAATTGTTACTGATATTAATATAAACGATTTTTTCTTGTTTGTCAAGAGGTTTTGAGAAAAAGATTCCGTATCCTAGAAATTAATACAGTTTTTATAATTAACTGCATGAGTCGTGTAAAGATGAAATGGTAGTTTTGCATTTACAATACATACACATGGTTATGGCTCCCTCCTTTCTTATAAGCGAAAAAGGGCTGTTGCAAAATAGATGAGTACTCATCTATTTTTCAACAGCCCCTAATCATTTATTTCCCAATGACCTGTTCTGGTTGAACCTACTCTCGGAAGGGGCATTTGGTGTTTTGAAAAATGATTATGATTTTCCCAGTAAAAGCAACAGCGTAAACAGCCTAAAAAATGAAGGCTTATTTAAAGTACGCCAAAAATCCGGAAGAAGTTCCAAACGAAAAAGAATTTGTTCCGGATTTTTCTATGTATAGAGCAAGGGGCCGCTCAATCATCTAATTTGATGATTTTGCAACAGCCCCTCGTATTTCAAAAAGTTTTCTATTTCTTAGCCAAAGTATCTCTTTAACAGGCCCTCGAATGCTCTGCCGTGACGAGCCTCG
>ENA-UONU01000244-UONU01000244.1-human-gut-metagenome-genome-assembly--contig:-CS51-NODE-244-length-74327-cov-5.842471_pt1 | contig 74327 bp, 80 predicted proteins | sample MGYA00242462_ERZ724009 | MGnify/ENA metagenome assembly ERZ724009 | reverse complement strand
GGGCGGAAAATATCCGGTTGCGAAAGCGCACATGCCTGATCTGAAGCGGCTGAAAGAGTCTGGGATACCTCACATGATCCACCTCCTGCCTCAAAGATACCACACCATTTTCGTTTTGTCATGGCCAACTGGAAAGAACGTCAAAAGCTGTATAAAGTCTGATAATATCTGAGAAATTTGTTCCAGAAAGTCCGCTGAGCCCTTTTCCCTCATTCCCCTCTATCTCTCCCATAGGATTCCCTCTTCAGTGAATTTCAAAAACTGCCGGGACGCTCCCAAGCGCGTTCCCGGCGGTTTCTCTTCGCTGTTTTATTTCATGGCTGGAGCTGGAACTCCTCTATACCTGCGGCATAAGAAGCCACAGCGCTGCCTGTGAGCGCCCGCTCCAGCTTGTCCCGGCCGGAAAACACCAGGTTCCCGCTGGATGCCATTGGGAGCAGCAGCCCAGATGGGTCCATCACTGTGGCCGGGTTCTCGATGAGGATGAGCAACGGGTTTTTGACCTCCTGGGCATGGTCGGCGATACCCGCCATAAAAGGGAGGGCCAGCAGGCTGTCTCCGATGTACTCATACAGGCCCACTCCCTCAGGCAGAACGCTGCCGTCCGCCGTCCAAAGTGGCATCTGAGCGGACAGAAATTCCTGCATCTCTTGGGAAACGCTCTCCAGCTCCACCGCCCGCAGTTTCCCTGGGTCACCGAAGCGGGCCACCCAGGCCGGGTCGGTGAGCACCAAGCAGCTATATTCTCCCAACTCCTCCGGAGAAATGACGATCTGGCTGTCCACGATGAGAGAGGTAAGGATCTCATTCTCCATCTGTTTCAGCAGTTCGCCTCCAGACTGAGCTAGGTTCGGGTCGTCGCACACGGTGTCAATGTCGGAAAAAACCAACCGGATCATCCCAGATAAGTCGTATTCCCCGTCGGATGCCCCGGCCAACCGGCCCGGACCACCTGAGGCAAACAGGGCGGCCAAGCCGACAACCAGCACGGCGCATCCTGCGATCAGGATTTTCCATCCACGCTTCATATCGTCTGTACCCCCTATCGAATCTCCAAATGATTTGTCTCCACCGCCTCGCTCCCATCCGGAGCGGCGGGCATGGGCACAGTAGGCAGCACAATGGTCATCTTGGTGCCCACGTTCTGCCGGGACACCACGTCGAACCAGCCGCCGTGGCGCTCCACAATCCATTTGGCGATGGACAGGCCCAGACCCGATCCCCCGGTCTGCCGGGTGCGGGATTCGTCCGCCCGGAAGAACCGGTCGAAGATATGGGGAAGGGCCTCCGGCGAGATGCCAATGCCCTCGTCGGTGACGGACAGATGGGCCATGCCCTCCTTCTCCTCCACTGTCATGGTGATAGCCCCGCCGTTAGGGGTGTACTTGATGGCGTTGTCCACTAAAATCCGGATAGCCTGCTTGGTCAGGCCCAAGTCGCAGTTGACGAATACCGGCCCCTCCCAGTGGGCCTCCATGGGGTGGGTCTGATCGATAACCTGACTGTCCCGCATCACCTGTCCGGCCACCGCCGTCAGATCAAATACCTCCGGCTCCACCACCAGAGAGTCGTTGTCTCCCCGGGCCAGAAACAGCAGCTGTTCCACCAGCTCTTTCATGGACTGGGCCTCCTGGGTAATGGCGTCAATGGACTCCTGCATGGCCCCCGGATCGTCCTTACCCCAGCGGTTCAATAGGTTGGCGTACCCCTGGATCACCGAGATGGGGGTGCGCAGCTCATGGGATGCGTCGGACACGAAGCGCATCTGGGCCCGGTAGGACTGGTCAATGCGGTCCAGCATGGCGTTGATGGCCTGGGCCAGATTTTTCAGCTCCTTCTGGGTACCGTCCACCGGCAGACGGGCATCCAGGTGGGCGTCGTCGATTTCCCCCAGCCGGGCGGCCAGTTTTTGCAGCTCCTCGGGACTCATATTGGGCACGTTGCCCAGCCGGCTGGCCGCGGCGGCCAGGTCCTGGATGGGCCGGAGCACTTTACGGATTGTCCCCGCGTTCTTAAAGAGGTTGGAGATCAGGGAGATCACCTGGCAGATCAACAGTACCTGGACGGCAAAGGTGATTACCCGCACCTGGGTGTCCAGGTCCAGGGAAATCGCATAGGGCTGTCCATCTTTGATCAGCTCCACGGTGTAGGTGGGTCTGCCTTCTCCCCAGCGCAGGTTGAACAGCAAGGTGCCCCCGCCGCCAGACAGAGAGCGCAGCCCTTCCCGGGTGTTGTCCGGCAGGGGCAGCCAGCTCCAGTCCCAGCCCTGGATGTCCCGGTCCAGGGCTGTGACGGTATAGTCCCCGGCCTGCATCCATTCAGTAGCCTCCGCTGATGGTACTCCCCGCTGGTCTACCAGGGCGGCCACGTCGGCGCACCGCCCCTCTGCCCATACCACTACCCCGCCCAGACACAGCACGGTCAGCAACAGGTCCATACAGAAATAGATACCCGCCAACCGCACCAACAGCCGGGCATTCAGCCGGGCCACCAGGGAGGAATGTTGATTTTGTTGTTTCTGCTGTTCCACGGTCCTCGCCCCTGTCTCAAGCCGCCAGAAAGGCTTATCCTTTCAGCCGACACTGCTGTTTTTCTATGTGATTGCGTCGATGATATCCAGCAGCAGTTCCAGCGCCTCTCCCACCAGGTCTCCCCAGTCCAGCCGGTACCGCTCGTCCTCCTGCCTCTCCCACCAATGTTCCCGCCGCCGCTCGTCCCGGAGGGCGTTTCTCTCCGGGCCCTCCCAGTTGGGGGCCTTCCACCACTCCATGGCTCCGCCCCCTTGCCTCACAGGCTGTCCACCACCTGGGCCAGCGTATCCAGAAAGGATTCTTCGCCCACTGTATTGAGCTTGAAGAACATCGCCTGGCTCCCGCCGGCGGTGATGGCGGTCAGATGAAGCCGGTCTCCATCTCCCACCAGGGTCAGGCTCATGGCCACCCGATTGCCGCCAAACCAGCTGTAACGCTCGTACATTCGCACCGCGCAGTACACGTTTCCTATTCTGAAATCGCTGCCGTCCTCGTAGGTGGCGGAGATGTTGCTGTCCAGTACTCCACTGTGAAGCCGGTCCAACACTTGACTAAAGTTTCCCGTCAAATTCCGTTCCAACATGGCCATGTCCGCTTCCTCCTTTTCCTGTGCTGTCAGCCAGCCAGGCCAGCACCGGCTCCAGGTACTTCTCGTCCACAAAGTCCGCCCCTTCCCGGAACACCTGGTGCATATATGCCTCTTTCTCATCCTTAGGCGGTTCTTTTGTCACCTTCTTGGTCATCATCCACATCATGGGCCGGTAGATGCCGGGGAGCTTCTCCGGGGAATATCCGCCCCGCAGATAGAACAAAGGCGTATTCCCCAGGCGCTCCCCGATGCCCGCGTCCCGGGCCATTTCCTCCGGGGACATGCCCACGGCACACACGCCCCGGACGTTCCATTTTCTCCGGGCGCGGGCCAGGTCCTTCACGCCTCCGGCAAACAGCCAGCCCAGATATAACACCCTTGTACCCCGGACGGGAGGTATGCCTCCCCGCAGGTCATGGACGGGCAGGCCGGTGCGCTCACCCAGCATCTGGGCATACCGTCGGGTGAAGCCGGTGGCAGAGGTATACACAATGGCGTTGACCTTCATACAATCAGTCCTCCCGGATGACATAGCCAACGCCCCGGACGGTGTGGATAAGCTTGATGTGGAACCGCTCATCGATCTTGGAGCGCAGGAAACGGATATACACGTCCACCGTGTTGGTCTCCCCCACGAAATCAAAGCCCCACACGTTGTCCAGCAGCACCTCCCGGGTGACCACCTTCTCCTTGTTTTCCAGCAGGTAGCGCAGCAGGTCGAACTCCCGTCGGGTCAGCTCCACCTCTTGGCCGTTCACCGACACCTCGTGGCGGTCCACATCCATGGTCAACGGTCCGGCCATGAGCTTGCCCACCTGACCGGGCACCTCAGCGGCCCCCTCGGCCTTGTTTCGCAGGGCGGCCCGGATACGGGCCAGCAACTCCTCAATGGCGAAGGGCTTGGTGATATAGTCATCCGCCCCCGCGTCCAGCCCGGCCACCTTATCCATCACCGTGTCCCGGGCGGTGAGCATGATGACGGGTACCAAGCTTTCCCGCCGCAGGCGGCGGAGCACTTCCATGCCGTTGAGGGCGGGCAGCATGATGTCCAACAGGATCAGATCGTAATCTCCCGCTTGAGCCATGTCCAGCCCTGTGCGGCCGTCGGCGGCCTTGTCCACCTGGTAGCCCTCGTACTTCAGCTCCAGCTCCACCATACGGGCCAGCTTCTCCTCGTCCTCCACCAACAGAATTTTGTCCGTCATGTCGTCTCCCTCTTCTTTCACTTCTTTTGGCGTTTGTTCTTCCGGTCGCGCCGGAATTGGCCCACTGCGTCGCTGACCACATCGCCGATCTGGTCCATAACTTGGTTGACCTTGTCGCCCCACCCCTCAGTACCCTTGCCGCTGATGTGGATGGTATATCCGAAGCACAACCCCAGCAGGGCCAGGCCAAACACCGCATAGGGAGCCACCAGGCAAAGAATGAGCGCCACAATCAAAGGGATCATGCAGGTCATCCTGCCTCCCTTCCAGATCTCCAGCGAAATGGCCAGGCAGTGGGTCAGCAGGCTTTTCAAGGCCCGGCGTACTTCTCGCCAGTTCACCGCTCTGCGGCCCACCGGGCCATCCGGCTCGGGCCCTGCGCCCCGGGTGGAGTAGTCCCCCCCTGTGGGGCCAGTCTTGCCCTGCTGTTCCAGCAGGATCACCGCGTCCAGCACGTTTCCCCCTGCCGCCTCCAGCGCCGCCTTGGCCTCCTCGTAAGAGGCGCCAGTACAGCTGCGCACCTTTTCCACCTGCTCCAGCGTGATGTCCATAGGACGCACACCCCCAAGCTTTCATTTCTAAGCTGAGTATAGTCCCTTTCCGCAACTATTGGAATTTAGCCTTCCTTAAAATTTCATTAAAAGGTGCGTGGTTTCCCCTCCTCATTGTACCGAAAATCCGCCTCTGTACAGGCTTCCTTTTTCTTTGGCGTACTGCCCTGGCCCGCCTCCTCCGTGTGGTCGATCAGGCACATGAAGTTCAAGGATCGCCCGGTTCTATGGTCCTTGGCCAGCTTAGCTGTGTCTGTGGGAAAAATCTCCTGTTCCAAGGGCTCCAGCGCTGTTCTCAGCAAATGTCACAAATTTGGAGGACAAACTTTGTGGAGGGAAAAAGCGCTCCTTCTTCACCGTATCCCTTGACTTTTGTGGGCAATCTGCTAAACTAAGAATAGTAGTTAGCTGGCAAACTTTGTTTGCGGCGCTGAACGTCCACAAAATTTTCTGCGAAAGGAAGTTTTACCATGGCTCAGTACAAGATCCAGCGCGCCAAGGGCGTGGAAGGCTCTACCATCTACACCTATACCGCTCCCGGCCACAACGAGTGTGTCCCCACCCGTCTGCATGATCCCGCCGACGTGGACGGCGGCAAGATGATTCAGGGCATCACTTACTTCATTCCCGGCGGCGGCTGCGATTACGGCGCCAACCCCTTGGAGTCCATTTATTACATTCTGGAGGGCGAGATGACCCTCAAGACCGAGGACGGCGAGACCGTGCTCCACGCTGGAGATTCTTTCCACTGCTGCGGCGGATGCCCCAAGTCCGTCACCAACACCGGCACCACTGTGTGCAAGATGCTGGTCACCCTGCTCCCGCCCCAGGCTTAACCTTCGTGAAGCCCGGGTGAGCTGGAGCCGCTTTCCGTCAGAGGCTTGGCCGCTGGCCGGAGTGCGGTAAGCACAGAGGACCCGTTTTCACATGTTTTGAAATCATTTGTAAAAGGAGTAATGAGTTATGCCTAAGGTTTTTGCTGGCAATTATGCCGACATTTTTGACATCAAGGGCAAGAAGGCCGTCGTCGTCGGCGGTGCCGGCGGTTTCGGCAAGGAGATCGCCAAGGCGTTTGCCCAGCGCGGCGTGGACGTGCTGATCTCCTCCCGCCGGGAGGATGCTCTGAAGGCCGCCTGCGAGGACATCAAGGCCGGCGCCGCTGCCGGCGTGAAGGTCACCTATTTTGCGGGCGATGCGGGCGATGAGGAGACCGTCAAGAAGATGGTGGAGTACACCGTCAGCCCCGAGGGGCTGGGCGGCGTGGACATCTTGGTCAACTCTCAGGGCTACAACAAGAAGATGTGGTCTTGGGAGATCGACACCAAGGTGTGGAACGGTATGCTGAACACCAACATCACCTCCCTGATGTTCACCTGCAAGTACTTCGGCAACTGGATGAAGGAGCACAACACCGAGGATGGCGTTGTGGCCGATCCCTCTACCTTTGAGGCTGGCAAGGCCACTCCCTGCGCTGGCTACGGCAAGATCATCAACATCGGCTCCGTCCGCGGCATCCGCGCCGTGGCCAACGGCGGCAACGGCAACGTCCCCTACAACACCACCAAGGGCGCTGTGGAGATGCTGACCAAGGCTTTCGCCGCAGACCTGCGTCCTAACATCCAGGTCAACCTGGTTGGCCCCACCATCACCTACACCCCGATGATGGTTGGCCTGCTGCCCCCCGATGAGACTGTTCGTAACAACATCGCTGCCAATGAGCCCGCCATGCGTATCGGCTACGAGTCTGATATCGTGGGCACTGTCATGTACTTGGCTTCTCCCGCTTCCGACTTCGTCACCGCCAACTCCATCTATCCCGATGGCGGTCTGGTGGCTACGTCCTGATTTCTCCGTCGAAGCAGGCCAGCTTATCCAAAAAAGACCTTCCGCTAAGCGGGAGGTCTTTTTTTATTCCCGGGCCTCCCAGCTTCTCCGGCCTGCACAGCCGAAAGGACGGTAACCATCAAAGATCTGGTTTTCTGCTGCATCCCGGAAGCTCCGCTCCAGGGGGTTACGCCCTGTGTCCATGCCCTCCCTCTGAGCAAAAAACCTTTTCGTGTTTAGTCCCGCAGGCAGCAGCCTTCCACTGTATAAAATGACCGAACCGGCCGCCTTGACAATGTAAAAATCACCTCTTTCACCAGATTTTCTCCCTTTACACAGACTTTACAAAGTATACAATGCGGACTTTACATTTCTTTTGTACACTCAAATCGTCCCCCAGAGAACGGGGCATCCTAATGTTCGAGAATATGATCATGAAATGGAGAGAATCGAAAATGAAAAAGCTCATCGCATTATTGATGGCGTCGGTCTTGGCGCTGTCCTTAGCCGCTTGCAGCAACAGCGGGAACAACAACAGCCAAGCCCCTGAGAACAACAGCCAGACACCTGCCAGCCAGCCCGCGGACAACAGCACCGCCCCCAGCCAATCCGCTGACCAAGAGATTTCTGGCACTGTGAACACCAACGGCTCCACCTCTATGGATGAGGTCATGGGCTTCCTGAAGGAGGCTTTTGAGGAGCTGCACGACGGCGTGACCATCCAGTACACCGGCTCTGGCTCCGGCGCCGGCATCACTGGTGCCCAGGAAGGTACCTGCGACATCGGCCTCGCCTCTCGTGATCTGAAGGATAGCGAGACTGGCGTCAAGCAAGTCACCGTGGCTAAGGACGGTATCGCCATCATCGTCAACCCCGCCAACCCCGTGGCCGACCTGAGCATCGAGCAGATCGCCGCCTTGGCTACCGGCGAGATCACCAACTGGTCCGAGGTGGGCGGCAACGACGCCCAGGTGGTGTTTATGGGCCGTGAGGCCGGTTCCGGCACCCGGGACGGCTTCGAGTCTATCACTGGCACTGAGGACCTGTGCAAGTACCAAAATGAGTACACCTCCACTGGCGAAGTGGTGGCCGGTGTGGCTGCCAACCCCAATGCCATCGGCTATGCCTCCCTGTCCGCTGTCACCGGCGATGACACTGTGAAGGTCCTCACCGTGGGCGGTGTGGCTCCCTCCGAGGAGACCGTCCTGGACGGCACCTACACCATTCAGCGCAACTTCAACTTCATCGTGAGCGACAGCAAGGAGCTCTCCCCCGCCGCCCAAGCCTTTATCGACTGGGCCACCTCTGCCGACGCCTCCCAGCTGATCAAAGACGCCGGCGCCGTGCCCCTGGTGTAATGCGCCCATAAGCGTTCATCGCTCCAGTGCCCCCTCGGGTCCGAGGGGGCACTGGGCATGAACATATGACTTTTAGGAAAGGCCGGTATCTGCCATGAAACAAAAGCTCCGACCGTTGGAGACTGCCATGAACGTGGTGTTCCTCATCTGCGGCTTCATCGCCATCGCGTTCGTCCTCTTCATCAGCATCTACCTGATCGTCTCCGGCATTCCCGCCATCCGTGAGATCGGCTTGGTGGACTTTCTGTTTGGCACCGAGTGGGCCTCCACCGCTTCGGAGCCCAAGTTTGGTATCCTCCCCTTCATCCTCACTTCCGTCTACGGCACCTGCGGCGCCATCCTCATCGGCGTGCCTATCGGCTTTATGACTGCGGTGTTCCTATCCAAAGTAGCCTCCCCCCGGCTGGTGTCCATCGTCCGCCCGGCGGTGGACCTGCTGGCGGGCATCCCTTCGGTGGTGTACGGCCTGATCGGCATGATGGTGCTGGTGCCTGCAGTACGGGTGGCCTTCAACTTGCCCGACGGCGCCAGTCTGTTCTGCGCTATCATCGTGCTGGCCGTCATGATCCTCCCCTCCATCATCTCGGTCTCCGAGACCGCCCTGAACGCGGTACCCAAGGAGTATGAGGAGGCCAGCCTGGCCCTGGGCGCCACCCACATCGAGACGGTGTTTCGGGTGTCCGTCCCAGCGGCATCCAGCGGCATCGCCGCGGCAGTGGTGCTGGGCATCGGCCGGGCCATCGGCGAGGCCATGGCCATCATCATGGTGGCGGGCAACGTGGCTAATATGCCTGGACTGTTCGAATCTGTCCGCTTCCTGACCACCGCCGTGGCCAGCGAGATGGCCTATTCCTCCGGCCTGCAGCGCCAGGCCCTATTCTCCATCGCCCTGGTGCTGTTTATCTTCATCATGCTCATCAATATTGCGCTCAATACGCTTCTCAAACGGAAGAAGGGGTGATATAATATGGTAGAAATGAAGCCCCTTTCCGGCAGGCGCAAGGCCTATGACCGGATCCTGCGGATCCTCCTGTACTTCTGCGCGCTGTTGGTGTGCGCCCTACTGGTGTTCATCATCGGTTACGTCTTTGTGCGGGGCCTGCCCCATGTGAGTTGGTCCTTCCTGACTACCGAAACCAGCTATATCAAGGACACCATCGGCATTTTGCCTCACATCACCAACACCGTCTACCTGGTGGTAGGCACCCTGCTCATCACCCTGCCCCTGGGGGTGGGGGCGGCGGTATACCTTACTGAGTACGCCAAGAACAAGAAGCTGGTGGCCGCCATCGAATTCGCCACCGAGACCCTCACCGGCATCCCCTCCATCATCTTCGGCCTGGTGGGCATGTTGTTTTTCTGCGAAGTGCTGGGCCTGGGCGCCTCGCTGACCGCCGGCTGCCTGACCTTAGTAATGGTGACCATCCCCACCATCATACGCACCACTCAGGAGTCTCTCAAGACCGTCCCCCAGTCCTACCGTGAGGCCGCCCTGGGCCTGGGCGCCGGCAAGTGGCACATGGTGCGCACCGTGGTGCTGCCCTCCTCCGTCGACGGCATCGTCACCGGCTGCATCCTCGCCGTGGGCCGCATTGTGGGCGAGTCCGCCGCCCTGCTGTTCACCGCCGGCATGGGCGTGGGCATGAACGACTTCTTCCGCTCGGTGGGCGACTTCTTCCATGCCTCCGGGTCCTCCCTCACTGTAGCCCTGTATGTGTACGCCCGAGAGCGGGCCGAGTTCGACGTGGCTTTCGCCATCGCCGCCATCCTGATGCTGCTCACCCTGGCCATCAACTTGGCCGCCAAGCTGGTGGGCAAGAGATTAAAGAAAAAATAAGGAGCCTTACCATGGACGAAACTACTATCCTCTCCGTCAAGGGCCTGGACCTGTGGTACGGCACCGCCCAGGCGCTGAAGAACGTCAGCATCGACATCCCTGAAAAGAAGGTCACTGCCCTCATCGGCCCCTCCGGCTGCGGCAAGTCCACCTTCCTCAAGACTCTGGACCGGATGAACGACTTGGTCCCCGGCATCAAGATCACCGGCTCCCTGGAATACCGGGGCCAGGACATCTACGCCCCCACGGTAGACGTGACTTGGCTGCGTAGGCAGATCGGCATGGTGTTTCAGAAGCCCAACCCCTTCCCCATGTCTATCTACGACAACATCGCCTATGGCCCCCGCACCCACGGCATCCGAGGCAAGAAGGAGCTGGACGAAATCGTGGAGCGCTCCCTGCGGGGGGCGGCTATCTGGGACGAGGTGAAAGATCGGCTGAAAAAGTCCGCCTTGGGCCTGTCCGGCGGCCAGCAGCAGCGTATCTGCATCGCCCGGGCCTTGGCTGTAGAGCCAGACATCCTACTCATGGATGAGGCTACCTCTGCCTTGGATCCCATCTCCACATCCAAAATTGAGGACCTGATCGCCGATCTGAAAAACCGCTATACGATTATCATCGTCACCCACAATATGCAGCAGGCCGCCCGCGTGTCCGATAAGTGCGCTTTTTTTCTGCTGGGCGAGCTGATCGAGTATGGGGACACTACCCAACTCTTCTCCGTGCCCAAGGATAAGCGCACAGAGGACTATATCACTGGACGGTTCGGCTAAAAGGAGGAAATGCCACATGAGAAAAACCTTTGATGCGGAGCTTCTGGAGCTTAGCCGGGAGTTGACGTCCATGGCCGCCACCGCCCGGGACGCCATTGACCTGGTCACCTCCTCCCTGTCCACTGCAGACGCCGCTGGGGCCAAGGCCACCATCGAGATGACCGCTTCCCTGGACCAGCAGGAACGCACTATTGAAAACCACTGCATGTCTCTGCTCATGCGGCAGCAGCCGGTGGCCCGGGACCTACGCACCATCTCCACAGCACTGAAAATGGTCACTGATTTGCAGCGTATCGGCGACCAGGCCGCCAATATCGCGGAGATCGCCCTGTTGCTGGCCGACGGAAAAAAGACGGATGTGCCTGAGGACATCGCCACCATGAGCCGCCAAGCCGGCCTGATGGTCCACCAAGCCATTGCCGCCTACGCTGATCGGGATGAGAACACCGCCCACGCTGTGGTGAACCTAGATGACGTGGTGGACGAACTGTTTGTCAAGGTCAAAAACGAGTTGACTGAGCGCATTGTTCACCAGGAGGACCACTCCGGTCGGGCAGTTGACCTCATCATCATCGCCAAGTATCTGGAGCGTATTGCCGACCATGCAGTGAACATCGCCAAGTGGGCCATTTTCTGTGTCACTGGCGAGCTGTCCTGACTGTATTGGCACTTTCTCCGACTCCCAACTGCGGGACCCTCCTTAGGGTCCCGCTGATTTCAAAATAAAAAGGAGCGCCGCCGATGGCACTGAAGATTGCCCTGGTGGAAGATGATTCCTCCATTCGAGCCATGTTGGAATACTATTTCAAGTCGCTGGGCCACGAAATCGCCGCCTTTGAGAGCGGAGAGGATTTTTTTGCAGCCTCTCCCAAGGCGGATCTAGCTCTGCTGGATGTGATGCTGCCCGGAATGGACGGGCTGGAGATTCTCCGCCGCCTCCGGGCAGATCCGGAGACCGCCAAGCTGCCCATCATTATGCTCACCGCCCGCCAGAGCGAGATGGACAAGGTGGCTGGGCTGGACGCCGGGGCGGACGACTATATCACCAAACCTTTCGGCGTCATGGAGCTCCAGGCCCGGGTGAACGCGGTGCTGCGCCGCCTGGGCCGGACCGATCCCGTGCTACGCTATCGGGACCTGGTCATCGACACCGCCGGGCGTACCGTCACCCGGGATGGCCAGCCCATCGCCCTGACCTTTAAGGAATTCGAGTTGCTGCGTCTACTGGTCAGCCGCCGGGGCACGGTCCTGACCCGGGATGAAATTCTCTCCTCCGTCTGGGACTACGACTTCGTGGGGGAAACCAGGACCGTAGATATGCACATCAAGGCCCTGCGTCAAAAGCTGGGCGAGGGCTATATCACCACGGTACGCTCCGTGGGCTACAAAATGGAGTGAATCGGGTATGAAACGGAAACTGACGATCTACATATTCCTTATCGCCGCCCTGTCTGTCGTCATCTCCTCGGCGGTTGGAGTGTGGTCTTTCCACCAGCGAGAGGTCGAGGATGCCCGCCAAACCCTCACAGAGCTGTTGTCCCTCATGGATGCGGAGGGGGGCACCACCGACGTGTCCGGCCTGCTGAAGCAGTTTTCCCAGGCTGCCCCGGACAAGCGGCTGACTCTCATCGCCCCTGACGGAACCGTGCTGGGGGATACTGAGAAGGACATCTACGAAGATCACTCTGACCGCCCTGAGGTGGAGCAGGCCCTAGCGGATGGCTCTGGTGAGAATATCCGCCGTTCGTCCAGCAATGGGGTCACCTACCTCTATGAAGCTCAAGTTTTCGACGATGGTGTAATTGCCCGGGCGGCTATGCCTCTGTCCTCCGTTAATACCTTGGCCCTCCAGGCCACCGCTGGACTGCTGGCGGCCGCTGTGTTATCTCTGTGCCTGGCCTGGGTCCTGGCCCGGAGACTAGCTGCCAACACCGCCAAACCGGTGGAAGATGCGGAAGTGGCGGTTCGCCAAGTGGACGAAACCCTCCAGTCTGCCCGCAGTGAGTTCACCGCTAACGTCACCCATGAGCTCAAGACCCCTCTGACTTCCATCAAAGGCTTCACCGACATGATGGCCTCCGGCCTGGTGAAGGACCCGGAGGACCAGAAGCGGTTCCTCACCATGATCTCGGTAGAGGTGGACCGACTGACCAAGCTGGTGGATGACATTCTCCAAGTCACCGAGCTGGAAACGGTAGCCGCCGTCCTGCCCGGGGAACAGTGCTCCCTGACCGATGTGGCCCGGGACACGGCCAAATTTCTAGAACCCGTGGCCCAGAAGGCTGACGTCACCCTATCCGTCTCCGGTGAGGAGGTGGTGGGGGCCATCGGCGCGGACCGCTTCCGGGAGGTAGCCCTCAACTTAATGGAGAATGCCGTCAAGTACAACAAAAGCGGCGGACAGGTGTCCGTCACTCTGACCCGGGAGGGGAACCAGGCGGTATTCACTGTGGCAGACACCGGCATTGGCATTCCTCCGGACTGCCAGAACCGGGTATTCGAACGATTCTACCGGGTGGATAAGGGCCGTAGCCGGGCCGCTGGCGGTACCGGATTGGGACTGGCTATCGTCAAGCACATCGTAGCTCTCTACGGCGGCCAGATCAAGCTGGTCAGCACGGTGGGCTCCGGTACCACTGTCACAGTCTATCTGCCCTTGGCCTAACCCCGAACAAAACCAGTACGCCTCCGCAATCAGATTGCGGAGGCGTACTGGTTTCTTTTCACGCTCACACCTGTTCCAATTCCCGCTCCCTGGCCCGGAGAATTTTGGGAAACCGGACAGCAAACGTCACTGCGCAGATAAGTGCCGCTGCCACATCCGCCACTGGCTCAGCCACCAGCACACCGAACACCTGGTTCTGGAAAAAGTGAGGCAAAATAAAGATCAACGGAATCAGCAGGATAACCTTGCGCAGCAGGGCCATGAACAAGGACACCTTAGCCTGACCCAAAGCCACAAAGGTCTGCTGACAGGCCATCTGCACCCAAAACACGCACCATCCCATCAAGTAGATGCGCAAGGCCCAGGCCGCTAACGCTGTCAACTCCGGCTGGTCGTTGAAAATGGACACCCACACCTGTGGGAAAAGCTCTGACAGGCCCCAGATCACCAAGGCATAGATGCCGCTGGTGATCAGCAGCAGCCGGTAGGCCTTCTTCACCCGGTCCAAATTACCCGCCCCGTAGTTATAGCTGACAATGGGCTGCGCGCCTTGAGCCAGTCCCTGAAGCGGCAAGTAGACCACCTGCATCACCGAAGAACAAATGGTCATGGCGCCCACTGCGGTATCTCCGCCATAGGTCCGCAGAGAGGAATTGAAGGAGATAGACACTAAGCTCTCCGTAGACTGCATGATAAAGGGGGACACCCCCAGAGCCACGATAGGACCCAGCACCTCTTTTTTCAGACGGAGGTATTTTCGCCGGATACGCAGCAGGGACCTCTTCCCGGTAAGGAAGCACACCACCCATACCGCCGACGCAGTCTGGGCGATAATGGTGGCCAACGCCGCCCCCCGGACCCCCATATCAAGCACAAAGATGAACAGTGGGTCCAGGGCAATATTGATGGCCGCACCGATCACCACCGTCAGCATGGCGAAGGTGGAAAATCCCTGGGCGGTGACAAAGGAGTTCAGCCCCAGCGCCAGCAGCACGGAGATCGACCCCCACAAGTAAATGGAAAGGTAATCCGAGGCATATCCAATGGTGTTCTCCGTAGCGCCGAAGGCCAATAGCAGCGGCTCCTTCCAGATTTGAAAGACCGCCGTAGCCACCACAGCCAGCGCAATCAGCAACGCTGTGGAGCTGCCCAGAATAGAATTTGCCCGCTCGTTGTCCCCCTCGCCCATGGCGATGGCCGCCCGGGGACCACCCCCCTGGCCTCCCAGGGCCGCCAGGGCGGAGATGAACATGATGATGGGGAAGCAGACTCCCAGTCCGGTGAGGGCCATATCTCCCTCCGCTCCCATATGGCCGATATAGATCCGGTCCACAATGTTATACAGGGCATTGACGATCTGGGCCACAATAGACGGCAGGGCCAGCCGTACCATCAGTGGCCCCAAGCGGTCCTTGCCCAGGTCGTTGGAATGCGCGCGTGCCAATGGAATCACTCCTAACAATTTAGCTGGTAAAGATAGTATAGCACACCCTGTCTGAAAAAGCAAAACCTCGGGAAAAAATCCCGCCTTGCGGAGATTGCTCTATTTTGGTACAATCGTTTCAAGCGAAACATGGGCGGGGAGGGACCTTTATGGTCATTCATATGACAAGGCAGCAGCTGTATACCCGGGGCGGCATTCTGGATGAGCTGATGGACACCGGCTTTTCCGCCGCCGGCCTGGTGGACGCCGCCGGACGGCTCATCCGCTACTCCGTCCCTACCCTGCGGGATCTGGGCAAGACCCAGGAGGAATGCGTGGGCCGTCCCATCGAGGAGCTGGACCCCGACACCCATCTGGGGCAGGTGGCACGCACCGGGGTGCCTGAGGCGGGGCGGTTGGTGCTCATGCGGGGGAAATACCACATCGTCACGGAGCTTCCCATCTACGAGGGCACAGATCGCATCGGAGGCATGGGCATGCTGGTGAGCCTGGATACCAACAAGCTCAAGCGGGCCCTGGGTAAGCTGTCCGAGGGTTCGACCCAGAGCGCGGCCCTGTACGACAGTCTGGCCCGCGCCTCCGGCTCATACACCTTCAACGACTTCATCGGGGAGCACCCCCTGGTGCGGGAGCTGCTGGACCGCTGCCGCCAGGCGGCCTCCACCCGCTACCCGGTGCTCATCACCGGGGAGACGGGCACCGGCAAGGAAATTCTGGCCGGCGCCATCCACTCCACCGCTTTTCCCAGCGGCAGCGCCCCCTATGTGAAGATCAACTGCACCGCCATCCCGGACAACCTGCTGGAATCGGAGCTGTTCGGCCACGAAAAGGGCGCCTTCACCGGGGCGGTCACCGCCAAGAAGGGTAAGTTCGAGTTGGCAGGGGGCGGCTCCATCCTGCTGGACGAGATTGGAGAGATGGATCTGCGCATGCAGTCCAAGCTGCTGCGGGTGTTGGAGGAGAAGGAGTTCGAACGGCTGGGGGGCAGCCGGATGCAGGTGATGGACACCCGGGTGATGGCCTCCACCAATGCCGACCTCCACGCTTTGGCCGACGCGGGACGGTTTCGCTCCGACCTGTACTACCGCCTGTCCACCATCGAGATCAGCGTACCGCCTCTCAGGGAACGGGCCTCAGATATTCCCCGGCTGGTGGATCACTTCGTCCAGCGGGAAGGACTGGCGGTGCGCTTCTCCCCGGCGGCCATGGACCAACTTCTGGCCTACCGCTGGCCGGGCAACGTGCGGCAGCTGCGCAACGTGGTGCTCCGGCTGGGCATCGGCGCGGCGGGCCAGGCCGTGGGAGCCGAACAGGTGTACGCTGCCCTGCCCCAGCAGCCTGCCCCTGCCCCGGCAGCGGAACCGGAGCTGGAGCCTTTGCCCGCTCAACGGCGGGAGAACTCCGGCCCCACTATGGAGGCAACGGAAATACGGGCCATCCAAGAGGCGCTGGCCGCTTGCGGATATAATCAAAGCCTGGCTGCCCGGTGTCTGGGTGTGGGTCGGACCACCTTGTACCGGAAGATGAAAAAGTACGGCATTCCTCTGCGCCGGGGGTTGGACTTGCCCGGACGGCTGTGATATAATAGATACCAACTAGATAGAACGTTTCTCTGGACGGATCTTCCAACTCTGGAGCTGCCTGTCGTGTTTCCAGTCTGATTTCACAGGCCCGTCCAGACCGAGTGAGATTTGGGAGGCATATGACATGGAGCTCAATGAAAAAACGCTCAGCAGCCAGCTGGTCTACGATGGCCAGCTGCTGAAGGTATACTACGACACTGTGGAGTTGGTGGACGGCAACACCTCCTGGCGGGAAGTCATCCGCCATCCCGGCGCAGTGGTCGTGGTGCCCATCGACAGCCAAGGCAATGTCCATATGGTCCGCCAATTTCGCTATCCCTATGGACGGGTGCTTCTGGAGGTACCTGCAGGCAAGCTGGAGCCAGGGGAGGATCCTTTTTCCGCAGCCCAGCGGGAGCTGAGCGAGGAAGTGGGCGCCCAAGCCGCCCAATGGACCCCCATAGGGCAGATGATGCCCACCCCGGGCTTCTGCGACGAACTCCAGCATGTCTACCTGGCCCAAGACCTGACCTTTGGGGAAATACACCCTGACGAGGACGAGTTCCTGGAGCACGTGGCGCTGCCTCTGGAGGATGCCGCCGCCATGGCGGTGGACGGCCGGCTGGAGGACAGCAAGACAGTCGCCGCCGTTCTGCGGGCCTATCTCCGACTGAAGGAGGGATGACCCATGCGAAAAAAGATCCTGGTCATCGAAGATGAAAAAAATATTGTGGACATCCTGGTGTTCAACCTGATTCGGGAGGGGTACGACACTCTGGAGGCCTACGACGGCGCCACCGGGCTGCGCCTGGCGCTGGAGCAGGACCCTGACCTCATTCTATTGGACCTGATGCTGCCGGAGATGGACGGCTTCGAGGTGTGCCGCCGCCTGCGGGGAGAGGGCCGGGCCACCCCGGTCATCATGCTCACCGCCCGGGAGGAGGAGACGGATAAGGTGCTTGGCCTGGAGCTGGGCGCCGATGACTACATCACCAAGCCCTTCTCCATGCGGGAGCTACTGGCCCGGGTCAAGGCCAATATCCGCCGCATCGGTATGACTGTCCAGGCCGCCCCATCGGGAGAACGGCTGGAGTTGGGTCGTATCACCGTAGATCCCCAGGCTATGACAGTCAGCAAGGACGGCCAGCCCCTGGACCTAACCCAGCGGGAGTATGAGCTGGTGCGGGTGCTGTCTTCTCACCGGGGACAGGTCTTTTCCCGGGAAGCCCTCATGGAACAGGTGTGGAATTACGAAGGCTATGTGGGCGACGTGCGGGCAGTGGACGTGGCCATCCGCCGCCTGCGGGAAAAACTGGAGGACGATCCTGCCGACCCCAAGTTTGTCGTTACAAGGAGGGGGCTGGGCTACTGCTTTGCCTCCTGAAGTATCCCTGTACAGCCCCCCTTGACCACGGCAGAAAGGAAGTGAGCCGGTGCGCCGCAGCCTGCATGTAAAACTGACCCTGATTATGATGCTTCTCATCCTGTCTCTGATGACGGTGGTTGGCTCCTTCCTCATCAACTCCGTGATGGGGTTTTACATCGATGATTTTTACAGTCAAATCGCCACCGCCTTTGGACAGGAAAACGTGGACTTTGTCCGCGCCCTTCAGACCCCCACCGAGGGGGAGACGGATGGTGCGGCCATGATCGGCCAGGTGCTGGAGGCCTATTCTGGCTCTCTTGGCGTAGACAGCCGCAATCGCAACTACTATGTCTTGGATGGGGTGACCGCCGCATATCTGGCCGGTTCGCTTCCCCAGGCTCCGGAACACGGGGTCGTTATCACCCCCAATATCGAAGCCGCTCTGCTGGGCGAAACCGGAGATCAGAGCGATTCCACCGCCGACTACATGGATGCCGCCATTCCCATCACCCGGGGAGAGGCCCGGTACATCGTGTACATTCTGGACAACCGCCAGACTGTCCGCAGCCTGACCGCCGACCTGTTCACTCTCATCGGGGAGGCCCTGGTGCTGGGCTTGGTCATTTCTCTGCTGCTATCCACCCTGCTGTCCAAGACTCTGACCACCCCCATCGAGCGTCTCACCGACGGGCTGAAAGAGGTGGCCGACGGCAATTTCTCCAAGAAAATTGAAGTGACCAGCCGGGACGAGATCGGCCTGCTCACCGAGAGCTTCAACACTATGGCCCAGCAGCTCCAGGACACCATTGCCGCTGTGGAAAACGAACGCAATAAGCTGGACACCCTTTTCCTCCACATGGCCGACGGTGTGGTGGCCTTTGACCGCTCCGGCTGCGTCATCCACTTCAACCCCGCCGCCCAGGAGTTGCTCTCCCGGACCATCCACATGGGGGACCGCTATAACCAGCTCTTCGGCGATCTCTTCACCCTATCTGAAGCGGCGGCGGTGGACGGCTACCTCTCCGCCGAGCGCACCGTAGGCAACCGGACCCTGGACCTGCGCCTGGCTCCCTATGACCGTGCCAATCAGGGGGGTGTGCTGGTCCTGATTCACGACGTCACCGAGCAGCGCAAGGCTGAGGAGATGCGCAAGGACTTTGTGGCCAACGTCTCCCATGAGCTGCGCACTCCCCTGACCAACATCCGGAGCTATGCCGAAACCCTGGTGGACGGCGCGGCCGATATGCCTCCGGAGATGACACAGAATTTCCTATCTGTCATTCTGGGGGAGTCTGACCGGATGACCCACATCGTCCAGGACCTGCTCACCCTGTCTCGGTTCGACTCTGGCAAGAGCGGGCTGAATCTCACCCGATTCCCCTTTGGTCAGGCCATCCGGGACACCTATCAGGCCGTCCTGTTGGATGCCCAGAAGCACGACCACACTATCTCTCTGCGCCTGCCTCCCGCCCTGCCGGAGATCCTGGCGGACCGGGAGCGCATCGTCCAGGTAATGATGAATATTGTGTCCAACTCCATTAAATACACCCCTAACGGGGGCGCCATTATGATCTCCGCAGGTGCCAGCGGCAAATGGGTTTGGATGGAGGTGGACGACAACGGCATCGGCATTCCCCAAGAGGACCGGGGCCGGATCTTCGAGCGCTTTTACCGGGTGGACAAGGCCCGCTCCCGCCAGTCCGGCGGCACCGGCCTGGGCCTGTCCATCGCCAAGGAGATCGTGGACAGCCACCAGGGCCGCCTGTTCCTGGTGGACAAGGACGCACCCGGCCTCACTATCCGGTTAGAGCTGCAGGTAGACGGCCCTCAGGAGGACCACCGCCATGATGGATAAAAAGCGCCGTACCTTGGAGCGGTTCAAGACTGCTCTCATCGTCCTGCTCACACTGTCCGCTCTGGTGCTGGCCCTTCGCTCTCCCCTGCTTCAGAGCGCTGGACTGCCCTTTCTGTTTGATCAAGGTCTGGCAAACAGCACCTCTCTTACCCCTCAGACCGGAAGCCTCCCCACCGCCGCAGTTCCAGCCCGGTTGGTCGTGGGTACCTCGGTCAGCCGTTATGGCATCCAATATGATCAGGAAGCTGCGGACAATCTGTTTGACCAAACTGCCCCCTTATTAGGGGAAGCGCTGGGCAGCGCGGAAAGCTCCTCCACTCTCAGCGAACATGAGTGGCAGGCGTTGCTGACGGGTCAGTGTCTCTATTTCGGGTACCTCAGCCCCATCCCCCTGTCCGTTCTGTCCGGGTGGCTCACAGGTGACAAGGCTAATTCCTCCCTTGTCGACTCCACCCGGCATATCGTACTGGCTGCTGGGACAGACGGCATGCTCACCTTGAGCTACCAAGGGGTGGACGGAGGCTTCTACCAATGCGCCACCTCTCTGGATGCCTCCCTTCATTTGGAGCCTGTCGTCAGCTCTGTTGACCCCAACGGCGCCTTTTTCGCCTTTGAAGCTGACCTTCCCAGTGTGGTAGATCCCTACACTCTGTTTACGGAAGAAGAGGTGTCTGCCCTGGTCTATGACAGCGCAAACCCCCTATCCCTATCCGATGGGGATCAGCTCACCTCTCTGCTTTCCGCCTTGGCCTTCAGCGATCAAAACCAGGCCCCTGTTAATGACGGCTATACTTATGTGGATGGAGAGGATACCCTCCGTGTGCTCCAAGGAGGCTCTGTGGTCTACCACTCTTCCGGGGAGGGCCGGTACACCGCCCAACCTGGGCTGTCCGGCGCAGTGGAAGCTGCGTGGGTCCTGGCTAACGCAGCCGCCGCCCCTCTGGCCGGGCAGGCGCGGCTCTATCTTCTCTCCGCTCAGGCGGATGCCGACCAAAAGGACCACTATACCGTCATTTTTGGCTATTGCCTCAATGGCAGCGCTGTTCACCTCTATGACGACGGATGGGCTGCGGTGTTTGAGGTGACTGAGGGTGTTGTCACAGACTTTACCATCCGCCTGCGCTCCTACTCCGCCGCTCCACAGCAGGCCCTGCTGCTACCTGCGGAAAAAGCCGCGGCCGCCCTTACCGCCCTCACCCAAGACAGCCGTGAGTTGTCCGTCCAATATCGGGACAATGGAGACGGCCAAGCCGTGCCCTATTGGAACGCCACATAACAACGTCCGATCCGTCAGGAGGTGAACACCTTGGAGTGGCCCAAGCTGAAAAACATCATTATCCTCATTCTTCTTCTGGTCAACGGCTTTCTGCTGGTGTTGGTGGTGGGCCGGGAATTCCAGGTGAGCCGGTATGAGCGATCCGCTTTCACCCAAGCAGGTCAAGTCCTGGCCCAAAACGGCATCACGGTAGATGAGGATCTGCTTGAGCAGGCTGTCCGGGAATCGCTGGTGCCGCTTACCGTCCAGCGGGATCTCCAGGCAGAGATGGACATCGCCCAGGCCCTGTTAGGCGGCCAGGCCGTCCGAACTGACCAGGGTGGCGGCCTCTACGGCTATGATAGTGACCGAGGCTCCGCTCTGTTCCGCTCCAATGGTGATTTTTCTTTTTCGTTGCTGGACTGCCCGTTGGATGGACAGTCCCCCTCCAACCATGCCGCCGATATTTTGAAGCAAATGGGCCTGAACGGTGAGGAACTGGGTTCCCAAACAGCCGGGGAACAGACCAAGGTTTCCTTTCGCCAAGTGCTAAACGACGTACCTGTCTATACCTGCCGTCTGGACTTTCTCTATGGCAACGGCCGCCTGCTGTCCATCAGCGGCACTCTCATGACGGGCTCTGTCACCCCCGTCTCCACTCCCTCATCTGCCTTGGATCTGCCTACCGCGCTCATCAGCTTTCTTCGGGGGGTGCTGGAACGGGGCGACGTATGTTCTTCCATTGACGGCCTGCGCCTTGGTTACCGCTCCAGTCAAGCTTTTGGGGCCGACATCCGCCTCACTCCTACTTGGCTGATTACCACCAACATCTCCGGCTACTATCTGGACGCCGCCACCGGTACGCTGACCCCGGCGGAGATCTGAAGGCAAAAAAGCCCGCCGGGAGGACTCCCAGCGGGCTTTGCAATGCAATTTTCAGATCTTGCTCTTGGCCAGCTCGGTCAGCTGGGTGAAAGCAGCCTTATCGTTGACGGCCAACTCGGCCAGCATCTTCCGGTTGATCTCCACGTTGGCCAGCTTCAGGCCGTGCATAAAGGTGGAGTAGTTCATACCGTTGAGCTTGCAGGCGGCACTGATCCGGGCGATCCACAGCTGACGGAAGTCACGCTTCTTCAGCCGGCGGCCGGTGTAGGCGTACTGCAGGGACTTCATCACCTGCTCGTTGGCCATCTTGAAATGCTTGCTCTTGGCGCCCCAATAGCCCTTGGCCAGCTTGAGCACCTTATTTCTTCTCTTGCGCGTCATCATCGCGCCTTTCACTCTTGCCATTGTGTTTCAGCCTCCTATATATGAGTAAATGAACGTCCCTTATTTATAGGGGATCATGCGCTTGACGGTCGCCTCGTTTGTGACATCGGCGTAGGCGCCCTTGCGGAGGCCTCTCTTGAGCTTCGTGGTCTTGCCGTGGCCATTGAGCAGATGGCGGCGCTTGGTCTGGCCGCGCTTGACACGGCCGCTCTTAGTCAGCGAAAAGCGCTTCTTCGCGCCGCTGTGGGTCTTGATCTTAGGCATGGTGGTCGTCTCCTTTTACAGTGTAGTAGGCGGCGAAAACGCCGCAGGGAACTTACTTATTGGGCTTGGCGCTCTTAGCAGCCAAGAAAATGCTCATGTGCCGGCCCTCCAGCTTGGGTTCCTTATCCATACTGGCCAGCTCGGAACACTGCTCGGCAAAATCCAGCAACAACCGCTTTCCAATGTCAGTGTGGGCCATTTCTCGACCGCGGAAGCGGACGGTGACCTTCACCCGGTTACCCTCAGCCAAAAATTTCTGAGCGTTGCGTAGCTTGGTGTTGAAATCACCGATGTCGATGCCCGGGGACATGCGGACCTCCTTGATCTCCACCACATGCTGGTTCTTCTTGGCCTCTTTCTCCCGCTTGGCCTGCTCGAACTTGAACTTACCGTAGTCCATGAGCTTGCAGACTGGGGGCGTGGCGGTAGGGGAGATCTTCACCAGGTCCAGCCCTGCCTCGTCAGCGTGACGCTGGGCCTCGGCCGCGGACATGACGCCCAGCTGACCGCCGTCGGCGCCGATGAGCCGAACTTCCCGGTCCCGGATCTCTTCATTAATTTGATGGGTCATGTTAGCTATGGCAAAGCACCTCCATAAAACAAAAATGTGGGCGCAAGACAGCACCCACATCCACGACAAGAACCGTGCCCTATACACGGTGATCTTCCATGTTGACCTCTTTGCCTCAGGCTGGAGGTGAGGACGGCGGCGCCACTCCTGCTTTGTTTTGCGTTGATAGTATACCAGAGGAAACCTTGGCTGTCAAGTGTTTTTTGCCTGCCGCGCCAGTCGAAGTTCCCATCGGCCCTTGCCGCCGGTCCGGCCAGTCCCCTCCCGGCCCGATCCACTTTTTCCAATGCTAAGGAGGAGTCCCCATGAACACCCAGGAACACTATCAATCCGACCTGCTGTTTTACTTCGACGGCCGGCCCCAGGAGCTGGCGCTGTACGAGGATCTGTTCCAGGCCATGTCCGCTGCCTTTCCAGATGCCTGCGTTAAAGTACAGAAGAGCCAGATCAGCTTCTACAGCCGGCACCTGTTTGCCGCCGCCGCCCTGCCGGTGCGGCGGAAGAAGGGCTGGCCGGAGCACTGCCTCATGGTGACCTTCGGCCTGGGCCATCGGGAGAACCATTCCCGTATCACCGTTGCCACCGAGCCCTATCCCAACCGCTGGACCCATCATGTTCTAGTGTCAGAAAGACGGGAGATTGACACACAGCTGATGGATTGGCTGGTTCAGTCCTGGGTCTTTGCCGAGAACAAACGGTAGATCTGCCGGCTGCTGTGGACTCTCGTTGACTTTTTCCCCTAGGTCCACTATAATGGGATGGGATATTTTGCCCAAAACAACCATTTGCCCATCGACAAAGGAGTGACGCCCATGAAAGGGATCATACTGGCCGCCGGCCGGGGCACCCGCCTATATCCCATGACCCGGCCCGTTTGCAAGCCCCTTCTGCCCGTCTATGATAAACCCCTTATCTACTATCCCCTGTCTGTGCTTATGCAGGCGGGCATTCATGAAGTACTGATCATTGTTCCTCCTGGGGAAGAAGGCACCTTTGCCTCCCTGCTTGGGGATGGAAAACATCTAGGCATGGACATCCGCTATGCAGTCCAGCCTGTGGCTCGGGGCATTGCTGACGCCCTGCTCATCGGAGAAGATTTTTTGGCGGGAGACGACGTATGTCTGGCCCTAGGAGATAATATTTTCCACTCTCCTACCCTGCCTGCAGCCCTCAAACGGGCCGCCGCACAAAACCACGGCGCTACCGTGTTTGGCTACTATGTAGACGATCCCAGACCCTTCGGCGTGGTAGAGTTTGACGCGAATGGCCGGGCTATCTCCATCGAAGAAAAGCCCCAGCACCCCAAGAGCAACTATATTATCCCCGGACTGTACTTCTACGATCATACCGTTCTCTCCATCGCCAAGTCCCTAACTCCCTCCGCCCGAGGAGAGTTGGAAATCACCGATGTAAACCTGGAGTATCTCCGCCGGGATCAGCTGCGGGTCATTCCTTTAGACCGGGACTTTATATGGCTAGACGCGGGAACCGCCGACAGTCTACTGGTGGCCGCCCAGGCCATTCGGGACATCCAGGCCGGTGGCCGGTATGTAGCCTGCATTGAAGAGATTGCCCGGGATGAGGGCTGGATCACCACGGAAACCGCCCACGCCATCGGCCGGGAGATGGCCACCACCAATTATGGGAAGTATCTTCTGGCCCTCTGATAACAAGCAAGCGCAAGTCAGGCCCCGGAGAAGTGCACTTCTCCGGGGCCTGACCGATCGTCCACCTTCGTCCAAGGCAGATTTGGGGAGAGCCGCCCCGTCCGGTGGGGAGCCCCCTGGCAACACCTCGGCCTAGCTCATTTCTGTACCAGGTAAAAAGAGCCCGCCCGGCGGCCCAAAAGGTACCGGGCGGGCTTCGCTGTTACTTCACACCGGGCTCTATTGGGACAGCCGCCCTCCCACCTGGAGCAGCCGGGCCATCCGCTCAGCGGCGTCAGTGAGCAGCGGTCCTGCCTGAGCCATGGATCGGTCCAGGGTCATGGGGGCGTTGGGCAGGCACATCAGCCCGTCCACCCCCAGCTCCCACACCGCCCGCTGGGGACCGGACAGGCCGCCGCACACAGCCAGCACAGGCACTCCAAACCGCCGGGCCAGCTCCGCCACGCCGGAGGTCACCTTACCCCGGGCGGTGGTGCTGTCGATGCGTCCCTCCCCGGTGATCACCAAATCCGCGTCCGCCATGGCCCGCTCCACTCCAGTCATGGACAGCATCGCTTCCACCCCGGAGCGCAGGACCCCGCCGCAGAAGGCCACCAGTCCGGCCCCCAGTCCGCCAGCCGCCCCAGCGCCGGGCAGGTTCATGATGGGCTGTCCGCTCATTTCCTCCAGGAGCCGGCCGTAGCCCTCCAGCGCCCGGTCTAACCGCTCCACCTGCTCCGGCGAGGCCCCCTTCTGGGGCCCAAAGACAGCGGAGGCCCCCTCTGGGCCGCATAGGGGATTGGTCACGTCGCACACCACCTCGATTCCGCACTGGGCCAGCCGGGGGTCCAGGCCGGAGCGGTCGATCCGGGCCAGCCGAGACAGCGCTCCCCCGCCATAGGGCAGTTCCCGCCCCTCCTCGTCCAGCAGGCGCGCCCCAAGGGCCTGGGCCATACCGGCCCCGCCGTCGTTGGTAGCCGAGCCACCGATGCCCACCAGAATGGAGCGGCAACCCTCGTCCAACGCCGCCCGTAGCAGCTCACCCGTCCCATAGGTAGTGGTCATGGCCGGGTCCCGTTTCCCCTTGGGCACCAGGGGCAGCCCGGATGCCTCCGCCATTTCCACTACCGCCCAGCCGTTGTCTAGGACGGCGAATCTGGCGTTCACCGACTCTCCTAAAGGCCCGGTCACCGTACGCGCCACAAATCGCCCACCCACTGCCGTCACTGCGGCGGTGGCGGTCCCCTCTCCGCCATCAGCGATGGGGAACAGAGCATATTCCGCCTGAGGGAACACCCGCTGAAATCCTGTTTTGATGCAGTTGGCCGCTGTCAGCGTGTCCAGGCTCCCTTTGAAAGAGTCACAGGCCACTAAGATCTTCATGTCCAGCCCTCCTGACGGCATGGCCCCGCCCAGAGGCGGGCCCATGGGCCGTTTATTTACATGTTACCATACTACACAACTTACTCGTTGGGAACGATCTTCACTCCGGCCAGATATTCATAGTATTTGGCCAAGGCGCTGTGGTCGTCCTGACCGCACTTCTCCTTGCGCAGCCACTGCATCATCTCCATGACCTGGGCGGTGAGGGGCAGGGGTGAGCCCACGCCGTGGCCAGTGTCGATGGCGTTGTTCAGATCCTTGATGTGCAGGTCGATCTTAAAGCCAGGGTTGAAGTCGCGCTCCAGCATCATGGGCACCTTAGCGTTCATGACAGTGGACCCGGCCAAGCCGCCCTTGATGGCCTCAAAGACCACGGCGGGGTCCACCCCCGCCTTTTTGGCCAGGATGAACGCCTCGGCACAGGCGGCGATGTTCGCGGCCACGATGATCTGGTTTGCCAGCTTAGTGGTATTGCCCGCGCCAATGGTGCCACAGTAGACCACGCTGCTGCCCATGACCGCCAGCACATCCTTGACCTGGTCGAACAGCTCCTTGTCGCCGCCCACCATGATGGCCAGGGTACCGTCAATGGCCTTGGGCTCGCCGCCGGACACGGGGGCGTCCAGCATCTTCACGCCCTTTTCTCCACAGGCGGCGGCGATCTCCTGGGATGCCAGGGGGGCAATGGAGCTCATGTCCACCAGCACAGTGCCCGCCTGGGCCCCCTCCAGTACGCCGTTTTCACCCATGACCACAGTCTTGACATGAGGCGAGTTGGGCAGCATAGTGATGATAAAGGAGCACTGCTCCGCCACATCCTTGGACGAAGCGCCCGCCTGGGCCCCGGCGGCCACCACGTTGTCCACGTTGGCGGCGATTACATCATAGACCACCAGCTCATGTCCCGCCTTCATCAAGTTCTTAGCCATGGGTTTTCCCATGATCCCCAGTCCGATAAATCCGATCTTCATATTTGATTCCTACCTTTCCTCAATCTACGAATTTCAAAATTTCTTCTGCAATATGCCTAGCGGTGAGGCCGAAATGCTCCAGCAGCTCTCCATAGCTGTGGGCGCTGCACCCGAAGCAGTCCTCAATGCCCACAAAGGACATGGGAATGGGCGCCGGAGCAAGGGCCTGAGCCACCGCTCCGCCCAGCCCACCGATGACGCTATGCTCCTCGGCGGTGACCACCCCTCTGCTACCCGCCGCCAGCTGGCGGATGGCCTCGTTGTTGAGGGGCTTCAGGGTGCTGACATTGACCACCTTCACATCCGCCTTATCCTCGACCTGCTCGGCGGCCTGGAGCGCCAGAGACACCATGTACCCTGTGGCGAATACCGTCACGTCCTTCCCCTCCCGCAACACCGTGGGCTGGCCGATGACAAAGGGGGCATCTTCGGCAGTGACGTTGTCATAGTCATTGCGGTTGACCCGGATGTAGCAGGGGCCGTCCATGGCCGCCATGGCCTTGACCACCTTGTACGTCTCATTGCCGTCGGCGGGGGAGAGCACCGTCATATTAGGGATGGCCCGCATGATGGCCATGTCCTCCACAGACTGATGAGTAGCTCCGTCGCCGAAGTCGGACAAACCGGCGGAGGAACCGCAGATCTTCACGTTGAGCTTGCCAATGGCTATGGTCTGCCGGATCTGGTCAAAAGCACGGCCGCCGGAAAAGACCGCGAAGGAATTGGTAAAGGGGATCTTGCCGGAGGCGGCCAGCCCGGCGGCGGTGGAGGTCATGTCCGCCTCCGCGATGCCCATCTCAAAATACCGCTGGGGATACTTGTCCTGAAACTGCCGGGACATGGTGGAGTTGCCCAGATCGGCATCCAGCACCACTACATCGGGATTTCCCTCACCCAGGTCCATGAGAGCCGCTCCATAGGCCTTTCGTTGATTGTTGAATTCCATCCTGCTTCCTCCTCTGTTATGCCAGCTCGGCCAGAGCCTGGTTGTACTGCTCCTGGCTCAATGTGCCGTTGTGGAAGGATACTACGTTCTCCGCGAAGCTCACGCCCTTGCCTTTGACGGTGTGGGCGATGATGACCGTAGGCCTTCCGTTCTTCTCCACGGTGTCCAGGGCGGTGAGGATCTCCCACATGTCGTGGCCGTCGATCTCATTCACGTTCCAGCCAAAGGCCTCCCACTTGCCCACTAAGGGCGTGGTGTCGAACCTTTCCTTCACCACGCCGGTGGCCTGGAGCCGGTTCTGGTCCACGATGGCCACCAGGTTATCCGCCTTATGGACTACCGCAGCCATGGCCGCCTCCCAGATCTGCCCCTCGGCGATCTCACCGTCGCCCAGAATGACGTAGGTGTTGCTGTCCAGGCCGTCCAGCCGCTGGGCCAGCGCCATTCCCAGCCCAATGGACAATCCCTGGCCCAGGGAGCCAGTGCCCGCCTCCACGCCGGGGGTCTTCAGCCGGTCCGGGTGCCCCTGGAGCATGGCGCCCAGGCTTTTGGTCTTGGGCAGTTCCTCCCGGGGAAAGAAGCCCGCCTCCGCCAGGGCGGCGTACTGCACAATGGCGGCGTGGCCCTTGCTGAGCAGGAAGCGGTCCCGGTCCTTTTTGGCCGGGTCCTTGGGATCGTAACGCATCTTGTAAAAATACAGGGCCGCTACGATGTCCGCGCAGGAGCAGCCGCCCCCCACATGCCCGGCGTTGCCCACGCCGATGCACTCGATCACACCCCGGCGCAGCCGCTTTGCCTTTTCCCTCAGTTGACCGAGCAGTTCGTTGCTGTATTCCATCTCATTCACTCCTTATGACTCAATACCCGTTTAAGCAGAAGAAGCGCCTGGGGCGCGTCTTGTTCAAAGTTTTGTGTATACGCCTCGCAGCTGACCCTCCCGTCATAGCCCGCCGCCAGAAGGGCGGCGGCAAAGGCGGAATAGTCATGCCCGTCGGTGAGGTTGGGGTAGACTCGCCCCTCCGGCCGGGCGAAGTGAACATGGGCCAAATGTCCCGGCCCTAGGTCCGCCACATGGTAGGCCGGCTCCTGTTCCTCGGTCAGATGGTAGTAATCCACCAGCACCCTGACGCTGTCCGCCCCCACGTCATCGGCCAGTCTGCATCCTTCCTGAAAGGTATTGATGAGGTTGCACTCGGCCTTGCGCAGCGGCTCGATGGAAATGGTGATGTTCCGGGCTACGGCCTCCGGGGCGAGCCGCCCCAGCAGCTCTACCACCTGAGCGTAACCCTTTTCCATGGGGAAGCCCTCCGGGACGTTCTTCGCCCCACCGCTGCCGAAGACGATCCGCTCCGCCCCCAGCAGGGCGGCCCGGTCCATGGCCCGCCTGGCGTAGTCCAGGCTTTTGCCCAGATCGGCGCTTTCGCCGGTCAGCCGCTCCGTTTTCGGGAAAAAATTGTTGCACGCCTCACAGTGCACACCGGAGCCGGCCACCCGCCGGACCAACTCCTGGAACTGTCCGTCTGGCAGGGCCATCATCTCCGCCAGAGGCAGCTCCGCATAGTCAAAGCCCGCCTTGGCCAGCGCTTCTATGTACTCAATGCCGGTTCCATCTGGACCTTTTGCAATCATATTGAGGCAACAGCCAAATCTCATGCTGTTTCCCTCCTCACTTTGTGGGGTCGATGATGATCTTCAGCAGGCTGTCCGGCTGCTCGTGCAGGTCCACAAAGGCCTGGGGCGCCTCTTCCAGAGAGACGACCTTGGAAATGAGCCGTCGGGCCTCCATAGCGCCGCTGCCCAGCAACTGCACCACCTCGCCGAATTCCTCATGGGTGTAGTTGAACGAGCCGATGACCTGCCGGGCCGAGCAGACGATGTCCTGCATATTGATGGTCATCTCCTTCTGGCTCATGCCCACCCAGATGGCCTTGCCGCCCACCCGCAGGCACAGGATGGACTGGTTGGCTGTGGCCTGCACACCCACCGCCTCGATGGTCACATCGGCCAGAACGCCGTCGGTGAGTTCAGACAGGACCGCTGCCGCGTCGTCCCGCTTGGGATTGATCGCCACATCCGCCCCCAGCTCCTTGGCGGCGGCCAGGCGGGTGTCACTCAGGTCGGACACGACGACACGGGCGGGATGTTTCAGCTTGACCAGTTGGAGGATGCAGATGCCGATGGTGCCCGCCCCGATGATGAGCACGGTCTTGCCGGTTAAGCTCCCCGCTTTCTTCACCGCTCCATAAGCCACGGCGAAGGGCTCGGACAGGGCCCCGATGGTATAGTCACACCCCTTCGGCAGCGGGTAGAGCAGCTTCTCCGGCACGGCCACATATTCCGCCATGGCGCCGTCCTTGTCCAGCACCCCGAAAAACTCCTTGTTCAGACACATGTTGGTCATACCGTTCCGGCAGTTGACACAGTGTCCGCAGAAATGGATGGGCTGGACCACCACACCGTCCCCCACCTTGAACTTCCCCGTAGCGGGGCCCAGCTGAGCCACTTCGGCGGAAAACTCATGGCCCATGGTCATGGGAGGAAGCCGCCGCCCCGTCAGCCCGAGGAATCCATGCACGTCACTTCCGCAAATGCCGCAGGCCCGTACCCGCAGCAACACCTCCCCCTCTTTAGGCTCCGGCTTCAGGGCCTCCCGCAGCTCCAGCTGATTGGGTCCCGTGTAACACAATGAACGCATTTTAATCACTCTCGCTTTCATTTTTGTATGCCAACTACTTATCAGCTTGTATTACAGGGTTGGCAAAAAAACGGGCGTTCACCCGTTTTTCTCCTTTTCCTCCCGGCGCTTCCGCTGGTCCTCCAGCAAAACGCCCAGATGCTCCTGCATGGCGGCCTGTGCCTCCTCTGCGTCTCTGGCCAGGAACGCCTCCAGCAACCGCTTGTGGCTGCGTAGGCCGTTCTCCACCCCCACCACCGACGTCAGGGAATGGATGCTGTGGCGCAAGGCGTCGCTAAGGATGCTGTGGACCGCCATGACAATGGAATTATGAGTCATGGCCGAGATAGCCTCATGGAACTGGAAATCCGCGCCTGTGTACCGGGCGATATCATTGCGCTCAGCGGCCCGCACCATCTCATTGCGCAGATAGGTCAGCTTTTCCAGATCCTCGTCCGTGGCGTGATCCACCGCCAGCTTGGCCGTGGCCACCTCGTTGACCACACGGAATTCCAGTAGCTCCCGCTCAAAGTCATCGGATATGGATGACCCCAGAAATACCGCTGGAATGATGCTCTGCATATACATCCCGGGCTTTGGCTCCGCCACAAAGGAACCCTCACCCAGCCTAGTCTCCACCAGGCCCAGCGCAGCCAGACGAGACAGTGCCTGCCGAATGGTGATCCGGCTGACCCCAAACAAACTGGCCAGCTCATTTTCCGAGGCCAACTTCTCCCCCGGCTTCCAGGTCCCCTGGATCAGGTTGTCCTTGAGCTGTTCAAACACCTGGTCGCTGGCACTGCTCTTTTTTACAGGAACGACTTTTAACATTCGATCACCTCTCCAAAAGAAATCACACCCGCCGATGGGGACCACCGGAAACAAGGCCCCTTCGGTATATTGTCAGCTTGTATGACAGGGTAGTGCAAAAAAATTTTCTGCCAACCCCATATATCGATGCTTCTAGTATACCATACCGTTCCCAAAAAGCAACTGTTTTTTCTGTGAAAATCCGGTAATTTTCTGTTGCATCCTCTCACCGTTTGCTATATACTTGTAGTACAGGTTAAAAGTCTAACATTTCACCATTTAGAAGGAGGAGAATCAATTTTGGAACGCATCGGTTTCATCGGCCTGGGGATCATGGGAGCACCCATGGCCTCCAACCTCTGTAAAGCTGGATATCCCCCAGCGGTCTACGATCTGAATCCCACAGCGGTACAGCGCCTGACCGCCCAGGGCTCCCGTGAGCTCCCGCCCTCCGCCATGGGGGCGGAGTGTGATGTTCTGTTCACCATTCTTCCCAACGGTTCCGTGGTGGACAGTGTGCTTTTCGGTCCGGACGGAGCCGCCGCCGACCTTCGGCCAGGCAGTCTGGTGGTGGACATGAGCTCCGTGACGCCGGAGGAATCCCGGTCCTTCTCCACCCGGCTGAAGGACCGGGGCGTGGGCTTTCTGGACGCTCCGGTGAGCGGGGGAGAGCCCAAGGCCATTGACGGCACTCTGGCCTTCATGGTGGGCGGCAGTCAGGACGATTTTCAACGGGCGTGGCCCTATTTTCAGGCCATGGGTGCCTCCGCTCTCCTGGTGGGTCCCTGCGGCTGCGGCAGCACCGCCAAACTAGCCAACCAGATCATTGTCAACCTGACCATCGCCGCCGTCTCCGAGGCCCTGGTCCTGGCCACTAAGGCCGGGGCAGACCCAGAAAAGGTCTATCAAGCCATTCGGGGCGGGCTGGCCGGTTCCACCGTGCTGGATGTCAAAGCGCCCATGATGCTGGCCCGCAATTTTGTCCCTGGCGGAAAGATCTCCATCAATCTCAAAGACATCAAAAACGTCATGTCCTCGGCCCACGCCATGGACGTTCCCCTCCCCCTCACTGCCCAGTTGCTGGAGATCATGCAGTCCCTCAAAGTGGGGGGCCACCTAGACGACGACCACGCGGGGATTGTCCAGTATTTCGAGCGGCTGGCCGGAGTTGAGGTCCGGGCCGGCGAAACAGGAGGGGTTTGATATGGCCATCCCAGACATTAGCGTCCTTCCGGTCAGCGCGTTGGACGCGCTGGCCGCTCCCGACCGGAAGCGGGCCCAGGCCTTGCTGGCCCCCTATCTGGATGCCAGCCGCCACAAGGTGGTGGTACTGGACGACGACCCTACCGGCATCCAGACCGTCCACGACATCTCCGTGTATACCAACTGGTCTGAGCGTGCGGTTTTGGACGGGTTCCGGGAGGACGCTCCGCTGTTTTTCATTCTCACCAATTCCCGGAGCTTTTCCAGTAACAGGACCCGCAATGAGCACCGGGTCATAGCCGAGCACATCCTCAGCGCCGCCGCTACCACCGGAAAGCTCCCCATCATCATCAGCCGCAGCGACTCCACCCTCCGGGGCCACTATCCCCTGGAGACGGAAACCCTTCGCCAAGTCCTGGAGGACCACGGCTCTCCGCCGGACGGCGAGATTATCTACCCCTTTTTCATGGAGGGGGGACGTTACACCCTTCACGGCGTCCACTATGTCCAGGAGGGGAATCAGCTCATCCCTGCCGGGCAGACAGAGTTTGCACAGGACAAAACCTTCGGCTACCGCTCCTCCCACCTGGGCCAGTGGTGCGAGGAAAAAACAGGGGGCGCTTTCCCCGCCGCCGGGATGACTTACATCGACATCAACCAGCTTCGGGCCCGGGACGTGTCTGGGATCGCTGAAAAGCTCCGGGCCGTGACCGGCTTCGGCAAGGTCATCGTGGACTCCGCGGATTATGCCGACACCATGGTCTTTGCCGCCGCTCTGCTCCAGGTCATAGGGGAGGGAAAGCGGTTCCTGCTGCGCACCGCTGCGGCGATCACCAAGGTCCTGGGCCGAGTTCCTGATCGGCCGCTCCTCACCCGCCCCGACCTCATCGACCCTCAGGACCACAATGGCGGCATAATCATTGTGGGCTCCCACGTCAACAAGACCACCCGGCAGATGGAGGCTCTGCGGCAGTGCCGCTGTCCCCTTGAATTTATTGAGTTCAACCAGCATCTCGTCCTTCAGCCTGGTGGGCTGGCCGACGAGACAGCACGGGTATCCGCCCTGGCGGATCAGCTGATCGGCCAGGGGCATACTGTGGCGGTCTACACCCGCCGGGACCGGTTCGATCTGCCGGGCGGCGCCGGTCCGGAGGAGCAGCTGCGTGTCTCCACTGAGATCTCTGACGCCGTCTCCGCCATTGTCTCTAACCTCACGTTGCGTCCCTCTTTCCTCATCGCCAAAGGCGGCATCACCTCCAGCGATGTGGGCACCAAGGCGCTGAGAGTTTACCGGGCCTCCGTCATGGGGCAAGTGCTCCCCGGCATTCCGGTCTGGAAGACCGGCCAGGAAAGCAAATTCCCCGGCCTGCCATACATCATCTTTCCTGGGAATGTGGGGGACGACCAGAGCCTGAGAATCATCGTGGAGGGGTTGATGGGCGTTTAATCATGTCGCATTTTACTTTTACGTTCACTAGATTTTAAAAATAGCGGAGCCATGGACCTCTCAGCCATGACTCCGCTGTTTTTAGATTTTTATCGGCCTATATCACCGAGCGCCTTTATCATATGGCTCACCAGCAGCGGCTGGGCCTTGAGAGTTCTTAGAAGAAATGGCCAGTACCACTAACGTCAAAACAAAAGGCAGCATACGGTAAATAAAAGAATCAATCCCCAGAGAGGCCAGCAACGGGATCGCTGAGTAGACCGCCGAAAGAGTCTTCATGATCCCAAAGAAAAACGCTGCGAAAACGATTCGTCCTGGTTTCCACTGGCCAAAAATCAACACGGAAACGGCCAGGAAACCGTAGCCCGCTACGCTGGCGTTAAACTCTGTCGCCGTGGGCACCACCAGCATCAGGCCGGACATTCCCGCAAGGAATCCGCAAATCAAGACCCCCGCATACCGGGTGCGGTAGACATTGACTCCCACAGAATCCGCCGCCTGGGGGAATTCACCGCAAGCACGCAACCGCAGCCCAAAGCGGGTCTTTTTTATTATAACCGCCCCAGCAATTGCCACCGCAATAGCAATATAGTAGGACAAATATACCTGTTGGAAGAAAATATCTCCAATAATAGGAATCTCACTTAATACTGGAACCGCCGCAATACGATACGTATTTGAAAAGCTAACTTGCTGCCGCCCAATCAACAACCGCGCCACAAAAATCGCCAGAGCTGGTGCAGCAATATTCAGCGCAATTCCGCTGATGGCCTGATTCGCGTTAAAATGAATGGACGCTAAACCATGAAGCGCAGAGAACAGAAGGCCCGCTACGCCCGAAATCAGCAGAGCAAGCAAAAAAATCCCCTGCCCACTCATTGATCCCTGCGAGGAATGCAGAAACAGGCACCCACAGAACGCCCCTACAATCATCGTTCCTTCAATCGAAATATTGACAATTCCGCCTCGCTCACAAAACATCCCGCCAATTCCAGCCACAATTAGAGGAACCGCAAATAGCAGCACCTGTTGTAAAATAAAGATCACCATGCTCATTGCTGTTCCTCCTCTCTCTCTGCTGTCACGCACTGGCCCTGTTGTTCTTTGTCTATGGATTCTCTCCGCAGGCCCAGACCACTCCGGCTGAACAGCATACGGTATAGCTTCCGCAGCCGCTCCGCAAAGGCGCAGGAAAAAATGATGACCGCCACGATCACATCAATAAACTCAGAAGAAAAGCCAAAAATCTGCAGGTTATTTCCCCCTACCTGGAGGAACGAGACAAATAATCCCGCAATTACGATCCCAATGGGATTGCACATACCCAGCAACGCAACCGCGATTCCGAAAAAGCCCGTTCCATTGACGGTATCTGTGACCGTTAAATGAACTCCCGTGCTGGATAGATAGACCAAACCGCCGCCAAGCCCAGCCAATGCCCCGGCAATGACCATAGCCAGTACGATAGATCGCTCTCCATTGATCCCCGCATTGGTCGCCGCATAACGATTGGCACCACATGTGCACAGTTCAAATCCAAACGTTGTCCAATTAAGCACTATATAGACAATGACACCTGTTACCAGCGCAATAAGAATTCCGATATTCGCGCCGGAGCCTCCCCGCACTGGCAACAGTTGGTCCAATCCAGTCTTGGGTAAAATCGCTTGTTCTGGAATTCCTACCGTGCTGCCACTTGCCGCTGAATAAAGGAAGTCAAAGCTTTTAATCAAGATACTTACCATATAGGTTCCGATGTAGTTCATCATAATACCAGAAATAATGATATTTACATTCCGATACGCATTCAGCAGCCCCGGCAGAAGCGCCCACAGTCCCCCCGCCGCTGTAGCCGCCAGCAGGGCGACCACCCAAGTGAATCTCCCACAGCTATCTGCCAGCAGGTGCGCCGTTAAAATGGCCGCGAAAGCGCCTACCCAATACTGCCCGGAAGCGCCAATATTAAATGTCCCCGTCTTAAAGGCAAAGCCCACTGACAGACCGCACATGATCAGCGGCATTCCATAGTAGCAGATCCGCGCCAACGCACTGGTAACACCAGTCAGGCCCATACCGCCTGTGATGATCGTTCCGAGCGCTCCCACCGCCTGAGATGGGTTGCAGATCATCAGAACAACAAATCCGATCAACAGGCCGATCACAATGGCCGCCAAAGCGGACAGCAGGCTTTCCGTAATAGAGCTTTGGAGGATCGTCTTTAAATGCCCACCTTTTTCCTTTTTCATTGCGCGGGCCCCCTTTTTAGGCCGGCCATATACAATCCCAGTTCTTTGGCCGTAGCCTCTTTGGCATTCAAATCGCAGACAATCTCTCCATCGAACATCACCAAGATCCGGTCAGAGATGTTCAACACTTCTTCCATTTCCAGCGATATTAGCAACACGGCATGTCCTGTATTGCGCAGCTCTAACAACTGCTTGTGGATATATTCAATTGCACCCACATCAAGCCCACGGGTAGGCTGGACCGCGATCAGCACTTTCGGGTCCCGATCAATTTCTCGGGCGACGATGATTTTCTGCTGGTTCCCGCCTGACATGCTTCTGGTCATGGTAGCCGGTCCCTGACCGCTGCGGATGTCAAATTGTTTGATCAATTTTTCGGCATATTGTCGCACCGTCTTTCGGCGGATAAATCCTCGACGCTGAAAGGCCGGCTCGAAATATCGCTGGATCACGCAGTTTTTCTCCAGAGGATAGTCCAACACCAGCCCGTATTTCTGCCGGTCTTCCGGGATATGAGCAAATCCATGGGTATTCCGGTATCTAATGGAGCGGTGCGACCATTCCTCCTCCCCCATCAGGATCTGCCCGCTGTCACTGTTGATCAGTCCCACCAGTGCCCCTGCCAATTCGGTTTGTCCATTTCCGTCGATTCCGGCAATACAGACAATCTCTCCCGCTCTGACAGAAAACGACACCTTATTGACAACCGATTTTTTCGTCCTTTTGTCAATCACAGATAATTCTTTTACGGTCAAAATCTCCTGTCCCAACTTCTGCTCTGGCTTATCCGGCACAAGGGTCACTTTGCGTCCCACCATGAGTTCAGACAAATACTCCTTGGTGATTTTCGGGTCCCTGAGCTCTACCGTCCCAACGCTTTTTCCATGCCATAGGACTGTGCATCTGTCCGCGATCGCCATGATCTCATTGAGCTTATGGGAAATAAAAATAATGGACTTGCCCTCTTTGACCAAATTCCGCATCGTCTGCATGAGGTCATCAATTTCTTGCGGCGTCAGTACAGCGGTGGGCTCATCAAAAATCAGAATATCATTGTCCCGATATAACATTTTTAGAATTTCCACCCGCTGCTGCATACCCACGGTCATCTGACTGGTCAAAATATCAAAATTCACCCGTAGCCCATACCGTTCGGTCAATTCTTCCAGGCGGCTCCTGGCCTGCTTTAAGTCCAAAAGGCCATGACGCAGATTTTCCAACCCCAAAACAATATTTTCCGTCGCTGTGAAATTGTGCACCAATTTGAAGTGCTGATGAACCATCCCGATGTGAAACCGATTCGCGTCATTCGGGTTCTTGATCTTGACCGTTATTCCTTCAATCCAGATCTCGCCTCCGTCCGGCTGATACATGCCGAATAAAATGCTCATCAGAGTCGATTTTCCCGCTCCATTTTCGCCCAGGAGCGCATGGATTTCTCCCCTTCTAAGCTCCAGCGTGATATCGTCATTGGCTATGACTCCCGGGAACACCTTGCGAATGTTCAACATTTCAATTATATTTTCCATCGTGATCCCCCGTTCTCATGCAGCGAAGCATTTTTCCAAAAATCTGAGGCGGCCCCGGCAGCAGTTCCTGCCGAGGCCGCCGTTCCCCTTTCCTATGCCAAATTACCGCGCCAATATAAAGCCTTACTCATAAATCTGCAGCTCAATATTGTGCTCACCCAGAGCTTCCCACATGTCGTCAGCGGACTCGAAATCTTCCACACTGTATACATTCTCACTCAATTCATTGATATAGAGATCCCGGTAATGTTCATATTCTTCCTCGGTAAACGACTCCATTAACGAATGGGCCATTGCCAGATCCACGCCACCATCCGCCATACCGTAAGAGATAGTCTCACCACCAGGGAACTCACCATTTTCCCAACCCCATAACGCTTCCTTCGTAGACACATCCACATTTTTCAGCACAGAAGTAATAATGGTGTCAGACTCATAATATTGGTCCACATCACATCCAAAGCAAAGCCCATCAGACGCCTCTGCAGCCGCCCACACAGAAGGCGCGGCGCCACCACAGAACGCAGCAATCAGTTCCGTGCCGCTTTCAAACCACGCCGCTGCGTAGGCCTGGAGGTCTGCGCTGGGCTCTATGGAATTGGAATACCGATACTTCTGCTGGATCCCCTCTACACCCAGCTCACCAGCCGCCCAGTTTACGCCCTGGATAAAGCCATAGCCAGCACGCATGACCGGAAGGACAGGGATGCCGCCCACAAAGCCTATATCAGTATACCCTTCTACCACCGCCGCTACCCCGGCCAAAAACGCAGAGTCCTGCGCCTGGAAGGTATAAATCACCGCATTTTCGCCCGGCGTTGTATAAGGCGTTTCATTGCATATGAAATACAAATCCGGGTAAGCCGCATACAGTTCTTCCATCATCCCAACAAAATCCCCGCCGGAGGTGCAAATGACCTTTGCCCCGTTCAGCACAGCCAAATCAATGCTCTCATAGAGAGAGTCGATCGTATTCTCCGCAGTATCATAATAGGTGTACGTATGGCCTGTTTCCTCGCAGAACTCCTGGATACCCTCATAGGTGCTCTGGAAAAACCCCCGGTCATTGATGCTGCCGCCGCCAGCGGAACAGATCAGGGCAATTTCAGCGCCGCCGGCACCGGAATTGGGGTCTTCACTGGGTTCTCCCTCCTGGGCAACAGGCTGGGACTCACCAGTGGGCTTGTTTGAATCGCCACATCCCGCACACAGGGCAATCAACATAGACAGCGCCAGAATAATGGCCAGACTCTTTTTCATGTCATTTACCTCCCTATTTTTAATCCTTACGGCACCACAGTATCTCACAGCCTTTTAACTTGAATACTTGTAATACCTCTATACCAGAATATTACCACACTTTTCTAAAATTTGAAAGATGACACTTTGCCAAAAGATCGGCACATATTTTTGTCATTTTGTCTAAGATTTTAAGTTTTTCCACAATCTTTTCTATTTATAATTTTCCCTGATAATTCTTATTTCTCCTACTAATTTCCCTCTTTCTCCGTCTTGGTGTATAATAAGATTGTATGACAAGTATATAAGTAGCACATGCTGTGTCCACGTGATACAGCCCCACAAAAGGAGTTGACCGGATGATATGAGCCAATGCCGTTCTGTACACTATGGGAGGACTTTTCTGGTTGAGGTGTCCCCGGGCGAGGATATTCTAAAGGCCGTAGAGGCCGCTGTGGCGGAAAATCAGGTTCAAAACGCTGTTTTTCTCTGTGGCATCGGGGATCTGGACTGCTGTGTCTCCCATTTTGCCGCCAAGGATGAGCAGGGAGCGTATATGGATTACCCGTTGGTGTGGGAACATACCCCTATGACGCTCTCCGGCGTCCAGGGCTTTATCGAGCAGGGCCGCTGCCATCTCCATGGCGTGATCGGAAATGACAGGGAATGTTGGACCGTCCACTTCCACGAGGGCTGCATCTGTCTGACTGATTTCCGGCTGGTATTTTCCGAACTGCTTTCGGAGGAGGGGTGATATGCGTTGTATGCGAATGGCGCCTGGCCGGCGCTTCGACCTGGAACTGGACCCCGGAGAGGATCTTATCCAGGCCCTTCGGGAACTTGCGGACCAAGAACACATCGATACCGCTGTCATCACCGCCGGACTGGGGGGTTTTGGCCGCTTCACGCTGAATTACTCTGGGCGCCCCGGCCAGAGTTGGCGTGACTGTGTTCTCCAGCTCGCGTCCGTCCAGGGAATGATCATGCAGGGGCATCCGCAGATCCACGCCGTGGTCACACTAGATGGCCGGGACGGCATAACCCGTGTGGGCTGGGTCGGCGACGGATGTACCCGGCTGTTTTATTGTGAGCTGATGGTGCAGGAGCTCCTGCCCTGTTGATAAGGAGGCCACCATGGAGCAAAATCGCTACCACGCCTATCTCGGCACCAATTCCATGCGGGGCAGCCAGGGCATTTACCACATAAGCATGGATAAAGAGACATTAGACCTGCGTGTTGAGGACAGCTGCCCCGCCAAAAACGGAGACTATCTTTGGATCTCCCCGGACCGCCGCACTCTCTATGCGGCCTATGAACTTATCTATTTTCAGGGAAGACCCACCGGCGGGGCGGCAGCTTACCGTATTGGGCCGAACGGGAGCCTGACCTTTCTCAACGCCAGAAACACCGACGGCCAGCTGACCTGCTTCTGCTCCACCGACCAAGCCGGGCAGCATTTGCTGACTTCCAGCTATATGTCCGGTTCCGTTACCGTCACCCCGCTCCTGCCCGACGGCTCTTTGGGGGAGGGTATGCAAGTGATTCGCCACCCGGTCCGCTCCGGATCCCACTGGCCGTCGGTTCACAGCGTGTATGAGACGCCGGACCGCAACTTTCTGCTGTCCACCAACGTGGGACTGGACCGGGTCTTTCTCCACCAGCTCACAAAGGCGGGGTGGCGACAGGCCTTTGAGCTGCCCGTGGCTGGCCGGCCCAGACAGGCCGCTTTCTCCCCCGACGGGAAAACCGTCTACGTCTCCACTGAGGCTGGCGGGGAGGTGTTCGTTCTGGCCTACGATTCCGCCGCTGCTGAGCCGCTGCGCCAGCTTCAGCGTGTCTCCACCACCTGTCCTGGCTGGTGCGGCCACGCGGAAACCGCCGGCATCAAGCTGTCTCCTGACGGTTCCTTGCTGCTGGTGGCCAACCGGGCGGAAGGGCTCAACAATCTGGCCGCCTTCGCCGTCAACCGGGATACCGGACTGCTGAAATTTTCCGCCCACGTTCCGGTCCAGGGCGTATTCCCTCGGGACTTTGACTTCACACCCGACGGACGGTATGTGCTGGTCGGCCTGCAATTTTCCGACACCCTGGAGCTGTTTGAGGCAGACTACTCCTGTTATACCCTGGTCAGCCTCGGGGCGGGCTTTCCCCTCCCCTGCTGCAGCTGTGTCAAATTTCTTCCGGAAGGAGGCGGGCATGCGTGACAGAACAGGAACTGCTGCTCCGGCTGGAACGGCTGGAGGCCCGGGGCGAGATCGAAAACCTCATGGCCCGCTACCAGCACTACTACACCCTCCGGAACAGTCAGGCCATTCTGGACGAGCTGTGGGCGGAGGACGTCTGCGGGATTACCCTGGAGGACCGCTTCTACGGCGTGTATGAGGGACGGTCCGGGGCCTTTCCCGACGCTGGGATGAAAACCTACTACGATTCCGCCATGGGCTTCGGCTCCCCCTCGGACCATCCAGGCAAGCTGGTGGTCTATACGCTCACCACCCAGGCCCTTGAGGTGGCGGCTGACGGCCTCACCGCAAGAGGGCTCTGGCTGTCCATCGGAGCGGAAGGGGACGGCGGAGAGCTGTCCTATCCCGATCTGGGTCGGCCGGACCGCAAGGTTTCCGGCGTCCACCTGACCAGCGTGACCGCTGACGGAAAACGCTATCAGGCTGACTGGGTCTGGCAGAAGATAGCTGTTGACCTGATCCGCCGTGAGACCGGCTGGCGCATTTGGCACATGCACATCTACGATATCTTTCGCTGCCCTTTTGGTCAGGATTGGGTGACCTTTTCCGCCCAGCGCCCGGCCCTCAACGAGCTATGGGCTGTAGAGCGGTGCTTTACTCCCTATGGAAAGCCTCCTGGTCACGGCTGCCAGTACCACTGGGAATACTCTCTGGACAGCCAGCCCTCCCCATGGCCCACTCCTCCTTTGCCTTATGCCAACGCAGACGGCCTCGGGCGGTGCTGAAGCTCCCCCTATATTACTGGAAAGGACGTGTATCTGATGAGCGACCTCTTTTTCACGAAGACTCCCCCTCTGTCCGACCCCCATTCCGGATTCAACGGATTCCATCCCGGGACCACAGTGCTGAAGAAAGGCTATGTCCACGGGGAGGGCTTCGCTCCTCTGGACTGCGACGTGGTCCTTGACCGGGACGTTCCCATTCCCCTACGGGACGGGGTCGTCATCCGGGCGGACATCTTTCGGCCCAACCACAGCTCCCCCGTACCGGCGATTCTCTGTTCCAGCATTTTTGGCAAGAACGGTTCCTATGTGACCTATGACTTCGTAGCCGAGCGGTGCGGCCACCCCAACCGCTGTGACGTGCCCAAAAGCGCCACCTCCGGTCTGGATGCCTGGGAATGCCCTGACCCAGCTTACTGGGTGTTCCATGACTACGCCGTGGTGTTCATGGACCCCCGAGGCGTGGGCATGAGCGAAGGTGACGCCCACTACTTCGGCGCGCAGGATGCCAGCGACAACTACGACGTTATCGAATGGCTGGCAGTCCAAGTCTGGTGCAGCGGCCGGGTCACCATGGCGGGAAACTCCTGGCTGGGCATCACCCAGTGGTATACTGCTGCTCTCAATCCGCCCCATCTGACCTGCATCGCCCCGTGGGAGGGACATGGGAACATGTACCGGGACGAGTACATGCGCGGCGGCATCCCCCACATCAACATCGTGCGGGTGAACATGTGCTATGGCAATCACCGCATGGAAGATCTGCCCGCCGCCATGCGGGCTTATCCACTAATGAATGACTACTGGGAGGACAAGGCTGCCAATTTTGAAAAAATCACCTGCCCGGCTTACGTGGTGGCTAGCTATACCAGCCAGGTTCACGCCCACGGCACCTTTGAGGGCTTCCGACGCCTGTCCTCCAAGGAGAAGTGGCTACGGATTCACAACACCCAAGAGTGGTCCGACCAGCACCGACCGGAAAATCGGGCTGATCTGCTGAAATTCTACGACTACTATTTGAAGGATGTAGACAATGGCTGGGAACACACACCACGTGTCCGGATGTCCGTGCTAGACCCGGGACACCAGGACATCGTCTACCGAGATGAAGTGCAGTTCCCCTTAGACCGCCAGCAGTTTAAAAAGCTCTATTTAGATTGCGCCAACGAAGCACTTGTGGAAACAAAGCCTGCCGGAATACATATCTCAACCTATCAGGGAGACGATGGGAAGAGTATCCTCCGTTTCTCTGTCGCTTTTTCAGCAGACACTGAAATTTCCGGCTACTGCAAGCTCCATCTGTGGGCCGCGGCGGAAGACTACTATGACATGGATATTTACGCCAAACTGAACAAGCGGGATGTGAATGGTCGTTATGTGTTCAACGATGGCGTCACCTTCCAATACAGCGGCCCTAACGCCATGCTCCGGGCCTCTCTTCGCCAGTTGGATCCGGACAAGAGCACCGAGAGTGAGCCCTATCACACTTTCCGGACGCCTCAGTTGCTAGAACGGGGAACCCCGGTAGAATTGGAGCTTGGCTTCTGGCCTACCTCTTTGCTTTTCCATACGGGGGAAACCTTAGAACTCGTTGTCGCGGGTTTTGACTACCTTGGTCTAGACCCGGCAATAGACAGCATCCAGGACAACGATAATTTTGGCCGGCATACGGTGTACAGCGGCGGGCGTTATGATTCCTACCTGCTGCTCCCGGTGATCCCGGCGGAGTGAGCTTTTTCACTTTTGTGCAAGTAGCGAAAAACCCCAGAGACAGTTAGGCCGGCATCTATCTGTTCTCTGGGGATTTCCCTATTTTATTTTCACAGGGCATCTGACTTCTCCCACTTAAAGTGAATTATCCAGGTCAGGCGGATGCGTCTCGGTCTACACCTGGGGCTGCGCAAAATTCTCCGGCCGCTTATGGACCTCCAGATAGCAGCCCAGCAAATCCATATGGTCTGCATACAGGCAGGTTTCCGTGGTACCAATGGTGGCCACCTGGCCTTCGGTAAAGCCCGCCTCATCCATGCGCCTTTTGATCTCCTCATAGGACAGGCGATGCTTGAGGGATAGATAGTGCGTGGTGGGGCCGTATCTCTTTAAGGATTCGTAGTGAATCCCCGCTTGGCTCACCGGCTCTATGATCTCCATCCGGATGTTCAGCGCGTCACAAATGGCCGCTCTGGTGGCAAGAGTGCCCACTGGCTTTCCGTCCTGCACCACGTTTTCCGCAGTCACATACCCGCCCTGGCCGCAATCACCAAAGTCCAACAGGATCCACGGCCCGATTCCGTATTCGTCGTTGAGTACCCGAATCGTCCGCTCCACGTTCTCTACCACAATCCCAACTTGGTCGATGTCCTGGAACAGTGGCTCAGTCGCAGGCTTGTCATCCGGGCCGGGACCGGGCAGAAATACGGGCTTTACCTCGGGGAACTTAAAAGTCTCCGGGCGCTTGTGGATCTCCAGGTAGCAGCCTACCAAGTCCTTATGGTCCACGAAGGTACAAATCTCGTTCCGATCCACCGTAGCGGTCTGCCCCGGCTGGTATCCCGCCGCTGCCATCCGGGACAAGGTCCGCTCATAATCTCCGTTATTGATGGAGATATGCTGGATGCCAGGACCATACTTTTCTAGAAAGCGGACAAACACACTGTCTCCTCGCTTGGGTGAGATGATCTCTAGCTGAATTCCGCTGGGCAGGTCGCACACACAACAGTCAATGGCGTAAGTACCAATCTCCTCGCCGTCCAACATCACATTTTCAATAGGAATCCAGTTGTCATTTCCGTCTCCTACGTCCCCGAACTGCACACAGGTCCATGGGCCGATGCCGTACACGTCGCACAGAAACCTGGCGCTTTCCACCGCGTCCCGGACGACCATGCTGACCTGCTCCACTTTTGTAAACAGGGGTCCTTGTTCCATCTCTGGTATCACTCCCTTTCTTTGTCGCCGTGTTCCTCTACCGTCTCGACTAACACACTCTGTCTCTCGGCGTCTCCTCTCCCCAGTGTCTCTGGCATGATTCCCCTCTTATTTTCCTGTAATACATATTTATTATAGCAGGAGGCTTCCCCCTTCTAAACGAACCGCCCCCTATTTCCCACCGGCAAGATATGGCACCTGAAATACCCAAACAGGTGCTCACCAGTCCGGTCAACCGATCCGGTACCGTGGGGCAGCGATCCCATCGTCCACTATTTCCAAATCCGCATTCAGATTCACCAAGGGCCGCAGGCCCACCACATCGTTGTTGGCATAGGTATAGGATACAGAGCCATAGGGGCTCATCACACGTACCATAAACTTATACACGGTGCTGGGGGTACGCATATAGTACCACCAGCCAAACTTGGGATCATACATCTGGGCTCTATCATAGAACAGGCCTTTTTCCGGCTCTTCTGGATTCCAACTCCGTCCAAAACGTTCCAACTGGTCCTGACTGGGCTTTGCCTTGAAGATGTAAGGGTCGTAAAACAGTGGCAATGGCTTGCCCTCCGGAACGCCCACCTCATCTCCCTTGTTCATCTCGGTCCGGCTAGGGAGAAAGGCACAGGCTTTGACGGTCTGAAGCTCCCCTTTGCCCCGGATAGTCCGCACCAGCACGGGGATCTCCACCTCCACCAGACTGTCCCGGAACGTCTGAGAAAACCCGGTCAGAAATCCCGGTGTCTCCAGATAGGGGTGCTCCCCATACCGCAAGTATGGGGACACAGGCGGGTTGTCCCGCTCGTGGGCGGGGTGGTACCACCGCTCCTCCCGGCTGTTCAGCCATTGATGGAGGTTGCTCAAGGGATAGTTATTGTTGCCGAACTTCCCGCTCTGCTCAAAGGGATACCGGCCCTCCGGACCGTTCTCCGCCGCGTCCAGCGCACGTACGCCAATGACGCAGTCCGTCAGCAGGGTGGTGATCCCCGGCCCATAGTGGTCCTGTCCTGCCACACGAAACATGATGCCGCTTTCCCGGTCGTAAACTTTGCGGCTAATACCGATTTCACCGAGCCTCATGGGATGCCTCCTCTCCCGTTTCCCAAACCGCCTTAGCCGCCGCCCCCAGCCCTACCTTCCGTGCCATCTCGGTGGTAGCCTCCAGGCCGTACCGCTCCACCATGCGGTCCTGTTTGCAATGATGGAAATGGCAGTGCTCACCCAAGCCCATCGCTTCCAACGCACGATTGAGCTCGGCATGGTGCTGCGCGCAGTACTGACAGAAGCCGTGGAGTGGGCAGGTTCTGGTGGGGCAGACACAGTTGGGATTCATTTTCTGGTCGTCCGGGATAATAGAGGCGCTGTTCTCCATGCCTGGTTCGTCCGGCGTCAGGGTATGTCCCGGAATCAACCCGTGTTCAATCAACATCTTTGGCTGTTTCATCGTCTCTGCCTCCTTGTCTTTGACTAGCAGGCTGTGCCTCCGTAAAATGCGGAGGCACAGCCTGTAAAATGCATCGGACTGCGTCTGTCATGGATCAATGCCGCGTTCCGGCAAATGTAGGGTAAATTCAGGGTAGTTGAGCTAGGTACTCATCCACGTTATCCGCAGTGACCACCTGAATATCCACGGCCACATCCTTCTCTGGCGTCTCGCCCTTGAGCCACTGGTCAGCCAATTCCACCACAGCGGTGCCATACATCAGGCCGTTCAGGGACAGGGTCGCGTCCAACTTGCCCTCCTTCACCAAGTTCAGACCCAGCTCGTCGCCGTCTTCCGAGACGATGTACACGTCGTTGAAATCAATTCCTTCCTGCTCCAAAGCGGAAATGGCTCCGTTGGCCACGGTGTCGGTGGCGCACCAGATGGCGTCAAACTCCAATCCCATGGCCAGCCAGTTCTCCATGATAGTCATGGCCTGAGACATGTCGGCAGCAGGATTTTCCTCCGCCACTACCTCGATGTTATGCTCGGCAAACACCTCTTTGGCCGCATCATTCATTTCCACCAGCCCCTCCTGTTGAAGATTGGCCAGCAGCATCAGCACCTTAGAACCGTCGCCGCAGTTTTCAGCAATCAGTTCCGCCTTGATCCGTCCCTTGTCGGCGTTCTCCACCGTGACCACAGAGCTATACCAGCCGTCGGGCGCACCGCCCATCACGATCATATATACACCACTCTCCTCACACAGCTCACACTGCGGCCCCATGGCAGAGGGATCGGAGGGGACACAAACAATGGCGTCACAACCGGCGCTGATGGCGTTTTCAAAACAGGTCTGGTAGGCCGCCATATCCTTGTTTGCGTCATAGCTTTCGTGTTCCAGCCCCAACTCCTCGCATTTGGCGATGGCTGCGGTGTTGAAGGAAGACTCAAAGCTGGAGTTGACATAGTACGTCACGATGCCGACCTTGAACGATTCCTCTCCAAGGTGCTCATCGTCTGGGGCGTTCACATCAGCAGTATCCCCAGGCTCGGAAGGAAGATTTTCGCTGTTGTTGTCAGAATTATTGCAGCCGGCTAGCATACCGACGCAGAGCGCGAGGCTCAGCAAAAGTGCAAGCAGTTTTTTCATAGTGACCTCCATAAATAATTTGATTGTTGGCGGATACAAATTTACGCAGTCCGAACAACGCACAGATTCCTATTTCGAATTAGCTCGGCGGCGGAGCATGTCGATGAGCACTGCCAGAATCAGAATTAAACCCTGAACGGTGTTCTGCCAGTAGGTGTTAACCGAGAGCAGTTGCATTCCGTTCTTAACCACATAGATAAACATGATGCCGCAAACTGTGCCGGCAATGGAGCCCCCTCCACCGCCCAAGCTTGCGCCGCCGATGATGGCACCAGCGATGGCATCCAACTCAAAACCCTCGCCGCAGGTGGTCTGTCCGGACTGAAGCCGGGCCGTGAGCACCATGCCAGTAATAGCGGCCAAGATTCCGCTGTAAATGTACGCTAAGCATTTGGTTCTTCTGGTATTGATTCCCGCCACGATGGCCGCCTGGCGGTTGTTGCCAGTGGCAATCATATGGCGGCCTAGTACGGTTTTGTTGATTAGATACCAGGAAATCACACATACGATAATACAAATGTAGATGGGAACTGGGATGCTGAAAATATCACCGCCACCTAGCCACAGGAAGCCATCGCTCATGTTATTAACGGCATAGCCCTGTGTGACCACTGTAATCAGTCCGCGCAGCGCCTTTTGTACACCCAGCGTTGCCACAAAGGCAGGCAATCCCCAGTAACCTACAAAAAGGCCATTTACCATACCGCAGACAACGCCGATGATGACGACCACCAGGAAGATCAGCCATACATTAACGCCTGCACGGGCCATAAACGCGGCTACAATGCCGCCCATCCCCATCACAGAGCCAGTGGACATATCCATCTCGCCAGCCATAAACACGATGAGGGTGCCTACGCCCACAATGATGTAAAATGAGGCAAACCGTACCACATTACGAAGATTGATAAACTGCAGGAATTTGTCTGGCGTTACGATGCAGAGGAAAAGCACCGCTAGTACCAACAGCAGGATGGGACTGGTTCGGTCGTCTCTCAACAGCCGTTTCAAAACATCGCTCTTACTCCTTTGAATCTTTCCTTCCACTTTTGTTTCCATGGTTCTTTCCTCCTTGGCGGTCAGATGGCAAGGTTTCCGGCCAGGCCGGCGGCGTAGTTCAGGATCAGCTCCTGGTTTGCCTCATCTCGGTCCAAAATACCCGCCACTGTACCCTCATGCATCACCATGATGCGGTCGCTCATCCCTAAAATCTCCGGCATCTCCGAGGAAATCATGATGATAGCCTTACCGTCCTCCACCAGCTTGAGCATATCCAAGTAAATCTCATATTTTGAACCTACATCAATTCCCTTAGTCGGCTCATCCATAATAAAAATCTCTGGGTGCGTCAGCATGGACCGAGCCAGCAGCACCTTTTGCTGATTGCCTCCGCTGAGCTCCCCTATGCGCTGGCTCTGCCCGGCAGACCGGATAGAAAAACGGTCGATTTGGCTTTGGACCAGCTTCTTTCCTTTTTGGCCCGATAACCCCGCAAGCGTCCGGACTTGCTTCCAAACCAGCTGTAAGGTGTTATCATACATAGGTAGTTCCAAAAAGCAACCCATCCCTCGGCGGTCCTCTGTTAAAAAGGCAATCTTGTTGTCGATGGCATCCTGAGGCTTCCGGATGGATACCTCTTTGCCGTCGATGCGGACGGTTCCGGAGATTTTATGCCGCAAGCCGAACAACGTCTCCATGGTCTCCGAGCGCCCCGCCCCCATCAGCCCAGCTACGCCTAGGATCTCCCCCCGGTGGACCGTGAAGCTTACGTCCCGGATCACTCCGGGACACGTCAGGTTTGAAACCTCCAGCAACACGTCCCCCTTGGCCACCTCCCGCTTGGGATAGGCATTGGATAGGTCCCGGCCCACCATCATCCTCACCAGGTCGTTTTTGCTTACCTGGCTGCTCTGCTTAGTATCAACGTATTGCCCGTCCCGCATGACAGTGACCTCATCTGCGATTACAAAGACCTCGTCCATCTTGTGGGTAATGTAAATAAAGCTGGTCCCTTGGGCCTTCATCTGGTTGACAATGCGGAATAGGTGCTGGCACTCTTCTTCTGTCAAGGCAGAGGTCGGCTCATCCAGAATAATCAACTTGGAGTTATTTGAAAATGCCTTCGCCATCTCCAGCAGCTGCTTCTGGGCCACGCTAAGAAACTGCACCTTGTCCTTGGGGTCGATGGCTGTGATGTCCAGCGCCTCCAGAAGCTCCTTAGCCCGGCAGTTCATGGTCCGGTGGTCTAGGTAAAGGCCCTTTGCCTTACCGGGCTCCCGACCGCAGAAGATATTTTCTGCCACCGTCATGGCTTCGACGGGATTGAGCTCCTGATAGATCATAGAGATCCCCCGGCTGAGCACCTCCTGAATATTGGATGGATTAAAAGGCTCCCCATCAAATATGATCTCTCCGCCATCCCGTTTGTACAGCCCGCTGAGAATCTTCATCAAGGTAGATTTTCCGGCGCCGTTTTCTCCCATCAGTGCGTGCACTGTCCCGCGCCGTACAGTCAGTCTCATCTTGTTCAGTGCCACCACGCCCGGGAACAGCTTGGTCACATCCGTCATCTGAAGCAGAATATCCCTGTCCGTCTGTACCATTACGATTCTCACTCCTTTTTCGCCGTATTCCTCGGTCAAGCCAGCTGTAGGTCAATAGGCGTCCACCGGCTTCCAGCCCTCTTCTGCAAAGAGCTTGGGCAAGAAGCGCCCTAAATGGGGATACTCCCGCATGTTGTGCATACAGTTGTTGCGCATATCTTCCAGCTTGGCGGGAATTGCGGTGTCCTTGATGAGCTTATGATTCTCGACCCGGTAGCCGGTCCAGTAGCGGGAGCGTAGCTCCAGACCGCTGGGTACAGGCCGATAGTAGTGGACCACGATCATGGGGGGGCACTCCTCTTGAAGTGTCATGGCCGAGCAGAATGTCCCGAAGTTGGGCGCTGTCACCAGATTGTGGTCCGCGCCCAAGTCCTCCAACTGGGTAATAGGATGGGGTTCCATATAAAAGCGAGGACCGCCCACACGGATCGTCTCTTCCAAAAAATCCACTGCTCCTTCGCTACGCAGCCGGTAGTAGATGCTGGGGTCCGCGCGGCGTTTTTTGTCTGCCTCACTAATGGGGCCAGTATCCCAGTGCTCGTAAGGATTCCAGATCTTATAGCGTAAGTTCCCATTTCCCTCTGGTACGCTAGGGGGCTTGATAAAGTGCCAAGTGAACCACCAATCCACCATCTCCGCCGTCACCCCCTCCATCCGCACATAGTTGGCCACAAAGCCGGTCCCGTCGGACAGTGCACAGTAGCCCTGCTCGCAGGGGAGGTATCCTGGTTTGAACAAATCATTAATGTTCTCGATGCGCAGCACTGTTTCTTCTGGAACCGGCCCAGCATTCCAAATCTGCATGGAGCGAGGGTCAGGCTCTTCCATCGGCAGATCAAAATACTTGCAGTAGCTCAGCGCCCGCTCTTCCGGACACAGAGGCATCTTTTCCACCATCTTCCCTTCATCCTTTCTGTCGAAGTCATTCTGCACAATTTTTCTGTCTGTTTGCTTGTAATACATGTATATTGTAGCATGGCATATCTTTTCTGTAAATTAACTAAATTTTATTTCATTGATAATCCTAACTTATAAATCTTAAAATCAGTCTACATTTTGCCTTTACTTCTTTACTTGTCTCCATTAAGCATCTATTTTCGTTCACACTTTATCTAAATAAAGCGCAAGCAAAAATAGTATATTTTACTCAAAATCTTTTTCCAATTCCTTTCTATATTTGTAATAATATTTGTTTTTTCGCTCATTCTCTAATTTCTTTTATTTTCTACATCTTCTTTTAGGAAAATTAAGTCGTTTTATGGTATACTACATATTGTAATTTCCGCACCACTCTTGGGTCAGCTTTGCCATAGGGAGGCCACTACCTTGATCGAAACCAAACAGCTACGGTATTTTATTGCGGTCGCTGAATCGTCCAGTTTCAGCAACGCCGCCCAAAAACTCTATATCACCCAGCCGGCGCTCAGTCAACAAATTTCCAAATTAGAGGAGCAATTGGGCGTGATTCTGGTGGACCGCAACACTCGATTTGTCCAGTTGACTGCAGCAGGCCGGGACCTATACCGCCGCTCCCTCCACCTGCTGAGAGAGCTGGAAAACATGGTACAATCTGTAGTCTCAGCAGATTCTCTTGGTTTTACCAGCCAGACCCTTACCGTCTGTCTGGAGGATGGGATGTTTTCCCTTGCTTCTACCGGAGCCTTTGAATTTCTGGATTCTCTGCGTCATTTCGATCCGGCGTTCACAGTGGAGTGTGTCCCTTCCATAGCCGGTAGCATCCCCCGTCTGCTGTTAGAAGGCACTGTGGACTTGGCCATTGCCTTTTCCGCCAGCGATACTATCCTTGCCCCTAACATTGGCGAACGCTGTTTCCACCGGGGTCGACTAGCCCTGGCGGTCCCAAACGATTGGAATTTCTCCTTTGATTCTCCAGAATTTTCTAGATCTGCCAGTGCTTCCGTTTTTTACTTACCCTATAATCGTTCCTATTGGCACGGGGCCGTCAACAGCGCCTTGGCCAAATATAATTTTCATCCCCGCTATGTCTCTATTGAAAATTTTGAATCCGCGCTCAACTATGTCGCCGCCGGTGCAGGGATGTTTTTTGCCCCGGAAGTACAACTGCGAGCAATGAATTCACCATTCTTCCATATTATACCTATCCCGGACCCTCTTGCTGAATATCGGGTTTCGGTTCTGTACTCTGTTTTTAATCAAAGTCTGGTCCTTCAACAGTTGTTAGACCTGCTGCCCGCCTCTCCTCCGGCGTTGTCAGTGGGCACCCCTAATTCAGACACTCTCAGCGTTGATCCGCTCTAATTTTTCCCTGTTTGCAAAAAGCAGGCCCGGCGCCATAACGGCGTCGGGCCTGCTTTTCCACGCTTTTAGGTATAGGGAGGTCAGATCAAACGCATCCGGATAATACCTGGAATCGCTTTCAAATCGGCGATAGCTTCATCTGTAACAGGGCTATCCACATCCACGATGGTATAGGCGTAGTCTCCCTTGGACTTGTTGGTCATATTGGGCACGTTGACTCCGTCCTCGGACAGCTGGCGGGTGATGTTGGCCAGCATGGCCGGGATATTCCGGTGGATCACACGGCGCAGTTCTCCTCACTTTCCGGAGAAGACGCTCCCAAATGGGGGATCGCCACTACATGCTTGGCTAATGTGATTTTATTATTGGGAAAATCAGTGACGTAACAAGCCGCCTTGCCTGACTCCAGCGCGGCAATCATAGCATCGTCATCCACCAGCTCGCCCCGGGCCAAATTGATGACCCGCACCCCATCCTTCATCGCTGCCAAGGCATCGGCGTCAATAGTATGCCGGGTTTCATCCATATAGGGCACGTGGATGGTGATATAGTCAGACACCTTATAGAGTTCAGCTATATCTTTGACCACATGAACGTGGCGATCCAGCCGCAGGGCGGCGTCCACCGACAGATAAGGGTCATAGCCATAGACCTCCATACCTAAGGACAGAGCGACGTTGGCCACCAGCGCGCCAATCGCCCCCAAGCCGATGACACCCAGGGTCTTGCGGTAGAGCTCGGGGCCCACGAAAGCGGCCTTGCCCTTCTCTACAGTGGCGGCCACGTCCACCCCTTCCGTCTGGGCTTGCTCCCGCACCCAGGCAGAGCCTCCCATCACATCCCGGGAGGCCACCAACATGGCGCAGAGAACCAACTCCTTGACGGCATTGGCGTTGGCCCCAGGCGTGTTGAACACCACGATCCCCGCCTCGGAGCAGCGGTCCACTGGAATGTTATTAGTGCCTGCCCCTGCCCGGGCAATAGCCCGCAGGTTCTCCGGGAAGGGATACTCGTGGAGCTTGGCGGAACGGACCAGGATACCGTCCTCGTTCATCACGTCGTCTCCCACAATGTAGCTGTCAGTGGGCAGTTCCGCCAGCCCCTTAGGGGAGATTTTATTCATGGTTTTGATCTTAAACATAACGATCCCTCATCAAATCATTCATTTTGTCAGGGGCTGTCCCCTTGCGATCTCAGTTGGCTTTGTCAAAAGCTCGGATAAAGTCCGCCAGCTTCTCCACCCCTTCGGTGGGCATGGCATTGTAGATGGACGCCCGCATGCCACCCACGGAGCGGTGGCCCTTCAGATTGACGAAGCCCGCCTCGGTGGCCTCGGCCACAAACTTCGCGTCCAGCTCAGCGCTGGCAGACCGGAAGGTAACGTTCATGTCAGAGCGGCTCCCCTTCTCGGCCGGACATGTGAACAGCTTCGAGTCGTCCAGCACATTGTAGAGCAGTTGGGCCTTAGCATGCTTGATCTTCTCCATGCCTTCCACGCCGCCCTTGCTGTCCAGCCACTCCAGCACCAATCCCAGCATGTAAATACACCAGCAGGGAGGCGTGTTATACATGGAGTCCTTGTCGATCATGGTCTTGTAGTTCATCATCAGCGGGGTGTAGGGCAGCTCGTGGCCAGCCAGGTCCTCCCGGACGATGGCGATGGTCAGCCCCGCGGGGGCCAGATTTTTCTGGGCCCCGCCGTAAATAATGCCGTACTTGGACACGTCCACCACCCGGCTGAGAAAGTCGGAGGACATGTCGCACACGATGGGCACATCCCCGGTTTCTGGCACATACTGCCATTCAGTGCCGTAGATGGTGTTGTTGGCGCAGTAGTGGAAATAGCTGGCCTCCGGGTCCAGCTTCAGCTGATCTTGGGTGGGGATGTAGGTGTGGTTTTTGTCCTCGCTGGAGGCAGCCAGGTTGATCTGGCCGTACTTCTTGGCCTCTTTGTAGGCGATGTTGGAAAAGTTGCCGGTGACGGCGTAGTCCGCCTTTCCCGTCTTTCCGATCAGGTTCAGGGGCACCATGGAGAACTGGCTGGAGGCGCCCCCCTGGAGGAAAAGCACCCTGTAGTTGTCCGGCACGTGGAACAGCCGGATAAAATTGGCCTTGGTGTCCTGAAAAATCTTATCATAGACTTTAGATCGGTGACTCATCTCCATGACGGACATACCAGACCCCTGATAGTTGGTGATCTCAGACCCGGCACGGGTGAGCACTTCCAGCGGCAGCATGGAAGGGCCCGCGGAAAAATTGTAGACGCGTTCATTACCCATGAGTCGTACTCCTCTCTAAACATCCTTATTTTGTTGTTAATTTTTTAACGCTTTAGCGCATTGTAAACATTATACGGAACCAGCCTGCTTTCTGTCAATGACGTTCCCTCCAAAAATACCGTTTACGTCCATTCTTCTTTGTGGATTTTCCACCTCTCAGGGACTTATGTCTCTTTCTGTCGAACAAATCTGGGCCGGACGGCCTCCGGGCGCGGCCAGCAGCCGGGCCGTTTCCCGGTAGAGAGAAATTTCTCCGCCTGGCCGTGTGCCTCTTGTAAGGCAGCCCTTCACTGTGCTAAAATAGAATTATCACGGCGCGTCCGCGCCCATGCTAGGGAGGAAAAAGTACATGTATTTACGAGAAGTGCGCGATATCCTCTCCGCCACGGTTCTGAGCGGGGAAGAGTCCCTGGAACTGGAGGTCCACTCCGCCTGTGGCAGCGACTTCATGAGTGATGTGCTGGCCTACGTCAAGGACCAGGCCCTGCTACTCACCGGCTTGGTCAATCCCCAGGTGGTGCGCACCGCCGACATGATGGACATGAAGTGCATCGTTTTTGTCCGGGGCAAGGTGCCCGACCAGAGCATCTTGGCCTTGGCCCAGGACCGCGGTATCGTGGTCATGACCACCCAACTGCGGATGTACACCGCCTGCGGCCTGCTGTTCACCCGCGGGCTGGTGGGAGAGTGAGCCATGGACAACATTCGTCTGACGTATGAGGTGGAGGGCGGCGACTTGACCCAGGCTGGGGAGGCCTCCGCCCAGGTCAAGCAGACCCTGCGCAAGCTGGGCTTTGACCCAGATACTATCCGCCGGGTGTCGGTGTGTATGTATGAAGGGGAGATCAACATGGTCATCCACGCCGACGGCGGCACCGCCACGGTGGACATCGGCCTGAGCGACATCACCATCACCCTGGCCGACCAAGGCCCTGGTATCCCCGACATCGACCAGGCTATGCAGGCCGGCTACACCACCGCCGGCGAGGTGGCCCGGGACCTGGGCTTCGGCGCGGGCATGGGCCTGCCCAACATGAAGAAATACAGCGATGAGATGGACATCCAGTCCACCGTGGGGGTGGGCACCACCGTCACCATGGTGGTCAAGATTCCCCAATGACGCTCCTTATTGCGTAAAGGAGGTGTTTACCCGTGCGCCATTCCGTGGTCCTGGATTTCAAAAAATGCCGCGGCTGTACTACATGCATCAAAAACTGCCCCACTGAGGCTATTCGGGTGCGCAGCGGCAAGGCAACCATCCTGCCCAACCGCTGCATCGACTGCGGCACCTGCATCCGGGTCTGTCCCCACAAGGCGGTCAAGTCGGTGTGCGACGACTTCTCCGCCCTCAAGAACTACCGATACACCATCGCCATCCCCGACCCCGCCCTCTATGGGCAGTTTCAGAACCTGGACGATGTGGACATCGTCCTCAACGGCCTTTTGGAGCTGGGCTTTGACCATGTGTACGAGGCGTCTGCCGCCTGTGAAATGCTCTCCGGCTTCGCCCGGGAGCGGATCCTCAAGGAGTCTGACCGGCCCATGCCTGAGATCTCTCCTGCCTGTCCGGCGGTGGTTCGCCTGATCTCCATCCGCTTTCCTAAGCTCATCAACCACATCGCCCCGGTCATCACTCCCTCAGAGTTCGCCGCCATCACCGCCCGCCAACAGGCGGTGAAAGACACCGGCCTTTCACCAGATGAGATCGGCGTGTTTTCCATCGTCCCCTGCTCCTCCCTGGTCACTGCAGCCCACTCTCCGGTGGGTCTGGCCCATCCGGTGCTGGACGGAGCCTTTGCCATTCGGGACGTGTACCTGGCCCTGCTGGGTCCTATGAAGAAACTGGACAAGGACAACCTCAAGCCCCTGTCCGCCTCTGGTATCGTGGGGGTGGGCTGGGCCTATGTGGGGGGCGAGTCCGCCGGGCGGCTGCGGGAGCGGTATGTGGCGGTGGACGGCATCGACAATGTCATCCGGATGTTGGAGGATATTGAGGACGGCCGCCTGCCCGAGGCCGACTTTGTGGAGCTGCGGGCCTGCACCCAGGGGTGCGTGGGGGGCTGCCTCAATGTGGAGAATCCCTTCGGCGCCCGGATGCGGCTGAAAAAACTCATGCGGGACCTGCCTGTGTCCCGCACCCGGTTTGTCCCCGGCGGACCAGAGCAGGACATTCTCCAATACACCCAGAAGCCGGAGTACCTGCCCTCTCTCCAGCTGGACCCGGATCGGGGCCGCGCCATGGAGAAGATGTTCCGCATTCAAGAACTGGAAAAGCAGCTGCCCGGCCTGCGCTGCGGCTCCTGCGGGGCCCCCTCCTGTCACGCCTTCGCCGAGGATGTGGTGATGGGCCGGGCCAGCGTGGACGACTGCATCTTTAAGATGCGGGAGCGGATGCAGCATATGGCGGGCAACACCGCCGCCGACGAGTACCTGCCCGCCCCCTTCCGCCGCCGGAAAGAGCCCCTTCAGGACGAGGACTTCCCCGCCCCGGAGGGCAGCGGGGCCTTTGCAACAAAGGAAACGAATGAAACGGAGGCAGATCCATGACGGTACAGCAACTGACCGAGCAGCTTTCTCTGACGGTTTTTCACCTGGATGATCCGGACCGGGCGGTCACCGGCGGATACTGCGGCGACCTGCTCAGCTGGGTCATGGGCCGGGCTCCCGCTGACGGAGCCTGGCTGACCATCATGAGCAACGTGAATGTGGCCGCCGTGGCCGCCCTCACCGACGTGGCCTGCGTCGTCCTCACCGAGTCGGTACAGCCTGACCCGCCCCTGCTCCAGAAGGCGCGGACGCAGGGCATCAACCTGCTGGGTACGGCGCAGTCTACCTACGACTGCGCCGTGGCTCTGGCGGGAGCGCTGGGCCGCCCCCTCTAGGGCGGGGCTGCCCGTGGCTCCCTCTTGGCGGGGGAGCTGTCCGCCAACAGGAGGGCTGAGGTGGGAAAGGCTGGTGCCTTTGGAACGTATTCTCCAAAAACCATTTCTTTTGTGTGCGCCAAAAGAAACGGTTTTTGAAATCCAAAGAAAAGCGCGGTCTAGCCCTTCGGTACATCCCTCTATTGACCGGCGCGCAAAGGGGAACACACGAAGCACCGCTTTTCGCTGCCGCTCCCCTGTGATGTGTTCAGCTACGGACAGCCTAACCAGATGCGCCTAGTGCATACCAGGTATGGGGCACCTGCGGCCCTCGGGGAGCGCCTGGCGAAAAAAGCATCTCAGTCCATATTCTGAGGGCGCAGACGGCCTAGTTCTATCCCAAGAAGCAAAGCCTCTTGAAACAGAGCCTTTTTTCGCAGTTCCTCGGTCTGTCCATCTAGAGATGACAATACATCTAAAAGTTCTATTTTTTCCTTTCCCTCGGCTATTTCAATTTCTTCCAACACCGCCAACTTTGCCTTTGCAAATGCTTTGAATTTTTCCATCTGCTCTCCCTCAATGCTGGCAGAGCGTTCTACCAGTTCATAAAGTTTTTCCATCGCCTCTGTCATGATTTTCACTCCATTCATTTTAGGAAATTTAAGTCCTGTTTTATTATATAGGAACTATAAGTCCTTGTCAAGGAGATATTATGCGCGATTTCAGTGAGATTCTCCGCCAGCTGCGGAAAGAAAAAAAAATTTCTCAAAAGGCTTTGGGTGAGGTACTGGGGATCAGTGACCGCAACATCCGATTTTACGAAAGCGGGGAACACCGGCCTGATTTTGATGGCTTGCTACAACTGGCCGACTACTTTCAGGTATCACTGGACTATCTGGTAGGCCGCAGCGACGACCCTACGCCGCCCGGCCAAAACTAAGCTGCCCTCAAAATCGGAAGAGCCGTGACCTCCGCACCAGGCGCATGACCGGGGGGGCCCGACGGAGTGTTCGCTCTTGTCCGCACCCGCGGCAGCGGTACATCTACTTGGCGCGTCTGCTGGGAAAGCAAGACAGACCAGGCGCAGTCTGTTGGGGTGTGTGCATGGAAACATAGCGTTGTGGAGCGGCAGCGGAAGGGGATGCTTCGTGTATCCTGCCCTGATGCGCCGGTCGTTGAATGGGACGCACCGCAGGACCAGCACAGCGCTTTTCTTTGGCGGTCCGACACCGTTTCTTTTGGCGCCGTCAAAAGAAATGGGGGCGGGAAAGACGTTCTTTAAGGACGCAGTCCTTGAATAGGAGCCCCTATATGAGAGAGTATTCCTTTGACCTGCATCTTCATAGCTGCCTGTCTCCCTGCGGCTCGGACGACAACACCCCCGCCAATCTGGCGGGGATGTGTGCCCTGGCCGGGCTGGACATCGTGGCCCTCACCGACCACAACACCACCGGCAACTGCGCCGCCTTCTGCGCGGCGGCGGAGCGGTACGGCCTGCTGGCCTTGCCGGGAATGGAGCTGACCACCCTGGAGGAAGCCCATATCATCTGCCTGTTTCCTGACCTGGCCTGCGCCAGCGCCTTTGATGCCATTGTACATCACCGGCTCCCCCCCATGGTCAACGACCCGGCTGTGTTCGGCCCCCAGGTCCTCATGGATGCGGACGACCGGGTGCTGGGGGAGGAGACCGCCCTGCTGGCCGGTGCCACTGGTATCGGAGTATACGAGGTGGCCGACCTGGTCCGGTCCTTCGGTGGGACAGCCTTTCCCGCACACATTGACCGCCCCTCTTTCTCTGTGCTGTCCAATCTGGGGCTTTGGGACCCGGCTATGGGCTTTCCCTTGGCGGAAGTATCCAAAAATTGTCCTCCGGACCTATTTGACCGCCCGGATCTGTCAGGAGTACGGCACATCACTGCCTGCGACGCCCATTATCTGGATCAAATTCCTGACGCACACCAGTATATGGCCTTGCCGGAGCGCACGCCTCAAGCGGTGCTGGCATGGTTGGCTGGTTAACTTTTTAACAAAATTGGGCATCTTATGCCATTTCCACTCTTTAGCACAGCAAAATCTTCTCGCTCTATTCTGATTGTTAGTTTGTGCTAACCAAAAAATTGTGTTAAAATCAAACAAAGTTTTGCATTTTTACCTGCTTCAGCATTGATCGGCGGTCCTACCGGGAACGCCGCCACATTTCAAAGAGGAGGAACCCATATGCCTAACTGCAAGACCGCAGTCCCCTACCGGGGCACTCCGGAACAGGAGGAACGGCTGCGCAAGGTCATCGAGGAGCACAAGGGCCAGCCCGGCGCCACCATGCCGGTGCTCCAGGCCGCCCAGGAGATCTTCGGCTATCTGCCGGAGGAGGTACAAATCATGGTGGCCGAGGGGCTGGATATCCCGCTCAGCGAGGTCTACGGCGTGTCTACCTTCTACTCCTTCTTCACCCTAAACCCCAAGGGAAAGTACCAGATTTCCGTTTGTCTGGGCACCGCCTGTTACGTCAAAGGCGCTGCCGACGTGCTGGACGCGGTGGAGAAAAAGCTGGGCATCTCCCCTGGCGGCATCACGAAGGACGGGCTGTTCTCTCTGGACGCCTGCCGGTGCATCGGCGCATGCGGTCTGGCCCCGGTCATGATGATCAATGAGGATGTGTACGGCCGTCTCACCCCCGCCCAGGTGGGGCCCATTCTGGACCAATACTTGAAAAAAGGATGAAGGAACTCTCTCTTCATCTGCTGGATGTGGCGAAGAATTCCGTTGCCGCCGGGGCCACCTGGGTGGACATCTCTCTGGACGAGGACAAGGATGGCCGGCTGACCATCGTTATCTCGGACAATGGGCGGGGGATGAGCCCGGAATTTCTGGCCCAGGTGACCGACCCCTTCACCACCACCCGCACCACCCGAAAGGTGGGCCTGGGCCTGCCGCTGTACCGCATGGCGGCGGAGCAGACCGGGGGCAGCCTGGATATTCAGAGCACCCTGGGTAAGGGAACCACGGTCACCGCCGTATTCCACCGGCGGCACTTGGACTGCCCTCCCCTGGGGGACCTGGCGGGCACTGTGGCCCTGCTCATCCAGGGCAGTCCGGAGCTGGACCTTCACTACCGGCACACCACCCCCCGGGGGACGGCGGAGCTGTCCACCGGCGCCCTGCGGGGCATTCTGGGGCCGGATATCTCCCTGGCCGAGCCGGAGCTGTTCGCCTGGATCACGGATTACATTTCGGAACAAGAAGCCCAAATACAACGAGCTGGAGGAGCGCTATGAAGAGTTTGGAAGAGCTGAAGGCCATCCGCGACAAGATGAAAAAGCAGATGGACCTGCGGGACAGCAGCGAGGACAATATCCGCGTGGTGGTGGGCATGGCCACCTGCGGCATCGCCGCAGGCGCCCGCCCTGTGATGACCGCCTTTTTGGATGAGATTGACAAGCGGGGGCTGAAGAATGTCACCGTCTCCCAGACCGGCTGTATCGGTGTGTGCCGGCTGGAACCCATTGTGGAAGTGTTTGTCCCCGGCCAGGAGAAGGTCACCTATGTAAAAATGAAACCCGAGATGGTCCCCGTCGTCGTGGAGCAGCACCTGGTCAACCACCAGGTCGTCACCGACTACACCATCGGCGCGGCCGAGTAAGGAGGGAAACACAACATGAGCCATATCCGCAGTCACATCATGGTGTGCACTGGCACCGGCTGTTCTTCCTCCGAAAGCCCCAAGATCATCGAGGCCTTTGAGGCCGAGCTGAAAAAGGCTAAGATGGACCAGGAGGTCCGGGTGGTCAAGACCGGCTGTTTCGGCCTGTGCGCCATGGGTCCCATCGTCATGGTGTTCCCCGAGGGGGCCTGCTACACCAAGGTCACCGTGGACGACGTGGCCGAGATCGTGTCTGAGCACATCGTCAAGGGCCGTATCGTCACCCGGCTGCTCCACATGGACGGGGACGGGGGAGAGACGGTCACCTCCCTGTCGGACACCCAGTTCTATAAGCATCAGCTGCGCATCGCCCTGCGCAACTGCGGCGTCATCAATCCCGAATCCATCGACGAGTACCTGGGCGTGGACGGCTACACCGCTTTGGAACGCATTCTCGCTGAGCAAACGCCTCCCCAGGAGATCATCGACTGCTTGAAAAAGTCCGGCCTGCGAGGCCGGGGCGGCGCGGGCTTCTCCACTGGCATGAAGTGGCAGTTTACATACGACGCCAAGAGCGACGACGGCGTGAAATACGTCTGCTGCAACGCGGACGAGGGCGACCCCGGTGCATTTATGGACCGCTCTGTGCTGGAGGGCGATCCCTTCTCCGTCATCGAGGCCATGACCATCGCCGGCTACACCGTGGGCTCCAGCCAAGGCTACATCTATATCCGGGCGGAATATCCCATCGCCGTCAAGCGCCTGGAGCTGGCTATCAGTCAGGCCCGGGAGTACGGCCTGCTGGGCAAGAATATTCTGGGCTCCGACTTCTCCTTTGACCTGGAGCTTCGCTTGGGCGCTGGCGCCTTTGTATGCGGCGAGGAAACCGCCTTGCTGGTGTCCATCGAGGGCAAGCGGGGCGAGCCCCGGCCCCGGCCCCCCTTCCCCGCCAACAAGGGCCTGTTTGGCAAGCCCACCCTGCTCAACAACGTGGAGACCTACGCCAACATCACCTGGATTCTCAACAACGGCTGGGAGAAGTTCGCCGCCATCGGCACCGAGAAGTCCAAGGGCACCAAGGTGTTCGCCCTGGGCGGCAAGATCACCAACACCGGCCTGGTGGAAATCCCCATGGGCACCACATTGCGCACCATCATCGAGGACATCGGCGGCGGCATTCCCAACGGCAAGAAGTTCAAGGCCGCCCAGACCGGCGGCCCCTCCGGCGGCTGTATCCCCGCCGAGCTCATCGACACCCCCATCGACTATGACTCTCTCACCGCCATTGGCTCCATGATGGGCTCCGGCGGCCTGATCGTCATGGACGAGGACAACTGTATGGTGGACATCGCCAAGTTCTTCCTGGAGTTCTGCGTGGACGAGTCCTGCGGCAAGTGCGTCCCCTGCCGGATCGGCACCAAGCGGCTGTACGACCTGCTGTGCAAGATCACCGATGGCAAGGGCACCCTGGAGGACTTGGACACCATCGAGGAGCTGTGCTACCACTTGAAGGACTCCGCCCTGTGCGCCCTGGGCCAGTCCGCCCCCAATCCGGTGCTGTCCACCCTGAAATACTTCCGGGATGAGTATATCGCCCATGTGGTGGAGAAGCGCTGCCCTGCCGGAGTATGCCGCAACCTCATCCACTTTGAGATTGATCCCAACAAGTGCAAGGGCTGCACCCTCTGCGCCCGCAACTGCCCGGTGAATGCTATCTCCGGCGCCGTCAAAGGCCCTCACACCATCGACCAGGACAAGTGCATCCACTGCGGCTTGTGCATGAGCAACTGCCGCTTTGACGCCATTTCCAAGCACTGAGGGAAGGAGTGACGAATATGGAACAGAAAATGATAAATTTGACGATCGACAACATCCCCGTCACCGTTCCCGAGGGTACCACAGTGCTGGAGGCCGCCCGTTCGGCGGGCATCAAGATTCCCTCCCTGTGCTTCCTGAAGGACGTCAACGAGATCGGATCCTGCCGCATCTGCGTGGTGGAGGTCAAGGGGGCCCGGAGCCTGATGGCCTCCTGCGTCTACCCGGTGAGCGAGGGCATGGAGGTCAAGACCAACACCCCCCGGGTACGCCACTCCCGGCAGCTGTCCCTGGAGCTGATCTTGTCCAACCACCGGATGGACTGCCTGACCTGCTCCCGCAACGCCCAGTGTGAGCTGCGCCAGCTGGCCGCCGACCTGGGGATCGACGCGGTGCGCTATGCCAACGACGAGCTGCTGCCCCGCATCGAGGACACCGCCCTGCACCTGGTGCGGGACAACTCCAAGTGCATCCTGTGCCGCCGGTGCGTGGCCACCTGCCGCAAGCTGCAGGAGGTGGGCGTCATCGGCCCCAACGACCGGGGCTTCCACACCCACATCGGCTGCGCCTTCGACCGGGATCTGAGCGAGGTGGACTGTGTCTCCTGCGGACAGTGCATCGTGTCCTGCCCCACCGGCGCTCTGGCGGAGAAGGACTCCACCGCCGAGGTGCTGGCCGCCCTGCACGACCCCACCAAGCACGTGGTGGTGGGCCCCGCCCCCTCGGTGCGCGTCACCCTGGGCGAGTGCTTCGGCATGCCCATCGGTTCCAATGTGGAGGGCAAGATGGTGTCCGCCCTGCGCCGGCTGGGCTTTGACAAGGTGTTTGACGTGGACACCGCCGCCGACTTCACCATCATCGAGGAGGGTACCGAGTTCATCCACCGCCTCACCGAGGGGGGCACCCTGCCCCTCATCACCTCCTGCTCCCCCGGCTGGATCCGGTTCTGTGAGCAGCACTACCCCGAGTTCGTGCCCAACCTGTCCTCCTGCAAGTCCCCCCAGCAGATGTTCGGCGCCCTGGTGAAGAGTTACTACGCCGAAAAGGCGGGCATCGATCCCAAGGACATCTATGTGGTGTCCATTATGCCCTGCACCGCCAAGAAGTACGAGTGCAAGCGGGAGGAGCAGCGCATGGCCAACGGCTGTATGCCGGTGGACGCCTCCCTCACCACCCGTGAGCTGGCCCGGATGATCACCCAGGCTGGCATGATGTTCGACCACCTGCCCGACGGGGAGTTCGACCCCATGCTGGGCGTGTCCACCGGCGCGTCGGTCATCTTCGGCGCCACTGGCGGCGTGATGGAGGCCGCTCTGCGCACCGTGGTGGCCAAGGTCACCGGCAATGAGATGGGCCCCCTGGAGTTCACGGAAGTCCGGGGCACCCAGGGCATCAAGGAGGCCAGCTACGACCTGCCCGGCAAGACCGTCCGGGTGTGCGTAGCCTCCGGCCTAGCCAACGCCAAGATCGTGCTGGACGGGGTCCGCTCTGGCCAGATGCAGTATGACTTTATCGAGTTCATGGCCTGCCCCGGCGGTTGCGTCAACGGCGGCGGCCAGCCCCTGCACCCGGCTACGGTACGCTCCTTCACCGACCTGCGCACCCTCCGGGCCAAGGCTCTTTATAAGCAGGACCAGGGTATGGAGTTCCGCAAGAGCCACGAAAATCCTGTGGTCAAGGAGGTCTATGATACCTTCCTGGGTGAGCCCGGCGGCCACTTGGCCCACGAGCTGCTCCACTGCACCTATGTGCCCCAGAAACGCTACCGTACGGACGATTGAGTTTCTTTCCTATATTCAGGGTCCCGGCCGTTGCCGGGACCCTGAATTTTTCTTCTCTTCAGGTGCGCACCTTCTTTCCATGTGGAAAAACTCCCTTTGCAGGATGGAGGTCAGCCCGGCTTCTTTCCATACCGGCTCCCGACAGCCCCCGATATTCTGTTGACTGTCCCTTTTGATGTGTGTATAATGTTTTCAAAGACAAATATCCCCCCATTTCGTCCTTTGTGCCGGAAAAGGAGCTGTTTATGAACACACTGGTTATTGAGAAAAGCGCCTTGAAAAACAACATCAGCCGGGTCAAGGAACTAGCCGGAGGGGCATACATTTACGCCAACCTCTCTGGAGACGGCTATGGCGCTGGGGCACTGCCCCTGGCCCAGTTTCTCCGGGACGAGGGGATCCGCCGCTTCTGTGTGGACAGTGCCCAAACCGCTGCCGCCCTGCGCAAAGCCGGCCTGGTAGATGAAGAAATCCTGATGCTTCACTCCACCTCTGACCGAGAAGTGCTGGAGCAGCTGTGCGATCTGAACGCAGTGTGTTCCATAGGCACCCTGGAGGCAGGCATGGCCCTCAATTCTCTGGCGGAAGGCCGGGCCACCGTGATTGAGGCCCACCTCCAAATCGACTGTGGAATGGGGTTTGGCGGTTTTCCTGCTGAGGAGCCGGAGAAAATCGTCTCCCTCATCCGCAACCTGCCCAACGTGGCAGTATCCGGCATATACACCCAGCTGGCCAGCAAACACGCCATGGATGTCCAGCTGTCCGCTTTTCAGCAGGCGGTAGACGCCATCCAAGCCGCCGGATGTGAAACTGGCATCATTCACGCCGCCGGCTCCTATGCCATGCTCCGCAGCGACCTGTCCCATCTGGACGCGGTGCGGGCAGGCTCCGTGCTGCTGGGCCGGTGCCGCCGTACCCGGGGAGATGGACTGCTCACCGTGGGCCGCGGTGAAAGCCAGGTAGACAGCATCCGCTGGCTGCCTAAAGGCCATACAGTCGGCAATGAACGGCATGTGACCCTACGCCGTTCCACCCGGGTGGCTGTTATTCCGGTGGGTTATCAGCAGGGCTATGGAGTGGACAAGCCCATCTCCGGTTTTTGGGATGCCATCCAACGCCTGTTTCGCGCCCGCTGCCGCACCGTACGGGTCAACGGCCAGAGAGCCCGGGTTTTGGGCGCTTTGGGCGCCACCGAGACGCTGCTGGATGTCACTGGGATAAAATGCTCGGAGGGGGACACGGTGACCTTTGACCTGAATCCGCTGTATGCCAGGGGCTTCCGGCGGGAATACCGCTGATACGCCCGGGGCGGGTGATCCCGCCCCGCCGCCCATTTAGAAAGCGAGGAACCAATATGCGAGCAGTTGTGACCCGGGTGAAGCAGGCCCGAGTGGAGATTGGCGGCACGGTCAGCGGCCAGATTGGCCAGGGCCTTCTGGTGCTGCTGGGCGTGGGGCCAGAGGATACCCCGGCTCATGCCGAAAAGATGGCCGATAAGGTGTGCGGCCTTCGTATCTTTGAGGATGAAAACGAGAAGATGAACTTAAACTTGGCCGCTGTTGGGGGCGCTGTGCTGGTGGTCAGCCAGTTTACCCTGTATGCCGACACCTCTTCCCGGCGGCCGGGCTTCTCCCATGCCGCGCCTCCCGCTCTGGCCATTCCCCTGTATGAGCATTTCATGGCCGCGTGCCGGCAGAAGGGGTTCGAGGTCCAGCACGGGGAATTTGGCGCAGACATGCAGGTGTTCTCCCAGAACGATGGCCCGGTGACCATTCTGCTGGAGGTATAGACGCTCCCCACCCAACGGGTTAAGAGCTGACGCCCTTAACCCATTTCAAGCACTGTGTCCTTAAAACAGTCAAGGGCTGCGCCCTTGCCCCCCAACATCCCCGCTGCCCGAAGGGCAGCAGCTCAGGAGGTACCCTATGCCAGTCATCAGACAACTCTCCCCCCATGTGGCCGACCTCATCGCCGCCGGCGAAGTGGTGGAACGCCCGGCCTCTGTGGTCAAGGAACTCATGGAAAACGCCATTGATGCCGGAGCCTCCGCTGTCACAGTGGAAATTGAGCACGGCGGCATGACCCTCATCCGGGTCAGTGACAACGGCGGCGGCATCCCCGCCGACCAGGCCGCCACCGCCTTCCTCCGCCACGCCACCTCCAAGATCTCCACGGAGTACGACTTGGAGGCCATCGGCACCCTGGGCTTCCGAGGGGAGGCTCTGGCCGCCATTTCTGCGGTCAGCCGCATCGATCTGCTGACCAAGACCGCCGACGCCCCTCTGGGAACCGCCCTCACTCTAGAGGCAGGAGTGGTGCTCAGCCAGGAGGAGGCGGGCTGTCCCAACGGAACCACCATGGTAGTCCGGGACCTGTTTTACAACACCCCCGCCCGGCTCAAGTTCATGAAAAAAGACGCCGCCGAAGGAGCCGCTGTCTTTGCCGTGGTCCAGCGTCTAGCCTTGTCCCACCCGGAGCTGTCCGTGAAGTTCATCCGGGACGGCAAACAGGAGCTGCTCACTCCCGGGGATGGCCAGTTGAAAAGCGCCGTCTACGCCGTGCTGGGCCGGGATCTGGCCTTGGGTTTCGCGCCTATCCAGGGTTCTGGCGAGGGAATGAGCGTGTCTGGTTTCGCCTCCCTGCCAGCGTGTTGCCGGGGCAGCCGGAGTTTTCAGCACTTTTTCGTCAACGGCCGCTATATCAAAAGCCGCACCATGATGGCCGCTCTGGAGGAGGCCTATAAAAATCAAAAAATGGTGGGCCGCTTCCCCGGCTGCGTCCTTCACCTCACCGTCAAGCCCAACGCCGTGGATGTGAACGTCCACCCCACCAAGACCGAAGTCAAGTTTCAAAGTGAACAGCAGGTATTTTCCACGGTGTACCACGCCGTGCTGTCTGCCCTGACCCGAGACCGGACCCGCCCCCAGGCGGTGCTCCAGGCTCCCAAGGTCCAGGACACCGTCACCCCCAACCAGACCTCGCTGACCTTCCAGGACGTCACCGCCGCCCCACAGGCCGTCCAGCCGCAGACCGGTTGGAAGGCGGCGCCCACCTACCGCCCCGCCCCTCGGCAGAGCGCCCAGGCAGCCCGTCCGGCCCAGGCAGCCCAAACGCCGCAGCGGCCGGCGCCCAGGACCAAGCCGGACATTCCCCCGCAGGCTTCCGCCGGCTCCCCCTTCCGCCGCGTCACTCCCCTGCCTAGTGCAAAAGAGGAGAAACCTTTCGCCCAGGCCGCTGCTCCCGTTCCGGCCCAGGAGGCCCCTCCGGTCCCGGAGGCCGCGACTCAGCCTGTCCCCGCTGCCCCTGCCCCAGAGACATCGTCCCAGCAGGCGCTAAAGGCCCCCGCTCCCACCCCGGAGGTGGCCTCCCAGGAGCAGCCCTGGCTCATCCGGGGGGAATTGTTCCGCACCTATATTATGGTGGAGCAGGGGGACAAAGTCGTCCTCATCGACAAGCATGCCGCCCACGAACGGGCCAACTTTGACCGGCTGAAGGCCGCCGACTACCAGCCCATGGTTCAGGAACTGCTCTCTCCGGTGACGTTTATCCCTGCCCCAGAGGACCGAACGGCGCTGCTGGAGCAGCTCCCCCTGCTGGCTCGGTTCGGCTTCGAGGTCGAGGAGTTTGGGGGCAGCGCCCTGGCGGTGCGGGCCTGTCCGGACTACCTAGACGCGGGGGATATCGAGGACGCCCTGCTGGAGCTGGCCCAGCGTCTCCAGGTGAACGGCGCAGCGGATCCCGCCGCCGCCCGGGATGAGCTGATGCACACCATGGCCTGCAAGGCAGCCATCAAGGGCGGACAGAAAAACGGCTCCGCTGAGCTGGAAGAGGTGGTCCAGATGGTCATGAGCGGAGCGGTAAAATATTGCCCCCACGGCCGGCCTGTGGCGATCGAGCTGACCAAATACCAGCTGGAAAAGCAGTTCAAGCGGGCGTAAGACAAAATCCACAGGTCTGGATTCCCCGCCATTGGCTACTATTTTCCGGTGCCAGAGCAAAACACGAGATTTTCCAAAAAACCATTGACATTTTATGCTTTCATTGGTATACTATCAAAGCCGCTTTGAATGGGAATAAGAAGTGTGGAGCCGCTGCAAACAGTCCGGCCGGACGCTTCCTGAAGCGGGCCGCAGGCCCCTCCCCCGACAGCGAGCCCGTCATGAAGGAGTTGAAAGATAACATGTATGCAATCATCGAAACCGGAGGGAAACAGTACAAGGTGACCGAGGGCGACGTGCTCTACATCGAGAAGCTCACCGCCGAGGCCGGCGAGGCCGTCACCTTTGACAAGGTGCTGGCCGTGTTGGATGGCGACACCGCCACCTTCGGCGCTCCCACTGTGGAAGGCGCCTCCGTCACCGCCAACGTGGTGAAGAACGGTAAGGGCAAGAAGGTGCTGGTGTTCAAGTACAAGCCGAAGAAGAACTACCGCCGCCGTCAGGGCCACCGTCAGCCCTATACCAAGGTGGAAATCACCAAGGTCAACGCCTGAGGCTGACCCAATGACCACCATCACATTCCACAGCGCCCAGGGCCGTCTGGACGGCTTTGTTGTGGAGGGGCACAGCGGCTACGCCGAGGCCGGTGCAGACATTGTCTGCGCTGCTGTTTCCGCCGCCGTAGGCTTGGTCGAATGCACCGTCAACGAGGTGCTCGGCCTGGAAGCCTCGGTGAAGATTCGGGAGAAGGACGCCCGCATTGCCCTCAAGCTTCCCGGAGGACTGGGGGAGGTCAACGAGCACACCTGCCAAAACCTGTTGGCCGGGCTGATGGTCTATCTCCAGAACCTGTCGGAAGAATATCCGGAAAATCTTATCGTCCGTTTGGACGATGACGACGAGGACGATTGATCCTCCCAAAGTCTTGAGAAAGGATGAAAGGCTATGCTGAAGATCAACATTCAGTTTTTCGCCCATAAAAAGGGCGGCGGCTCCACCAAGAACGGCCGCGATTCCGAGGCCAAGCGCCTGGGCGTGAAGCGCGCCGACGGGCAGTTTGTTCTGGCCGGCAACGTGCTGGTCCGCCAGCGGGGCACCCACATTCACCCCGGCACCAACGTGGGTAAGGGCAGCGACGACACCCTGTTCGCCCTGAAGGACGGCAAGGTGAAGTTTGAGCGTCTGGGCAAGGACCGCAAGCAGGTCTCCATTGTGGAGATCGCGCAGTAAAATTTGCCAAGAAAGCCGCAAACGGGGGACCGTTTGCGGCTTTTTTGGTAAAAGGAGAGTACCTATGGATTTCCAGAAGAAAATGCACGGTGGGGCTCTGTACCAGAGTATGGACGAATCCGTTTTGGCCGAGCAGCTACAATATCTGGACCTGCTGTACGACTTCAACCAGACCCGCCCCACGGAGCAAGATAAGCGGACGGCTATGCTCCGGAAGATGTTCGCTGAAGTGGGCGAGGGCTGCTATATTGAGCCTCCCTTCCACGCCAACTGGGGCGGAAAACACATCCACCTGGGCAAGTCTGTTTCCTGCAATTTCAACGTGGTCTTTGTGGACGACACACACATCTATGTGGGGGATTACACCATGCTCGGTCCCAACGTGGTGCTGGCCACGGCGGGCCACCCCATCCTCCCGGCGCTGCGGGAGCAGGCCTACCAGTATAACGCCCCTGTGCGCATCGGCTGCAACTGTTGGCTGGGGTGATCGTATTGCCTGGGGTAACCATCGGAGATAACACAGTGGTGGGTGCGGGCAGCGTAGTGACCCGTGACCTGCCCGCCAACGCAGTGGCCGCAGGCAATCCCTGCCGGGTGATGCGGGAAATTTGCGACCGGGATCGGGAATACTACTTCAAGAACAAAAAAATCAACTGGGCCGAGCTCAAGGGCTAAGGAGGTCAAGTATGGCCAACCAATTTATTGACACCGCCCGCATCACGGTCAGGGCGGGCAGCGGCGGCAACGGCGCCGTCGCCTTCCACCGGGAGAAGTATGTGGCCGCCGGCGGCCCCGACGGCGGCGACGGCGGCCGAGGGGGCAATATCGTCCTGCGGGTGGACTCCCATATGTCCACCCTGATGGACTTCCGCTACAAGCGCAAATACGTGGCGGAAAACGGCCAGGACGGCAGCGGCAAACGCTGCTCTGGCAAGGATGGACAGCCTCTGGTCATTCGGGTGCCCCGTGGCACTGTGGTCCGGGACGCCGAGACGCGGGAGATCATCTGCGATATGTCCGGAGATGAGGATTACATTCTGGCCAAGGGGGGCAACGGCGGCTGGGGCAACAAGCACTTCGCCACCCCCACCCGGCAGGTGCCCCGCTTTGCCAAGGCTGGTCTGCCCGGCCAGAGCCGGGAGGTCATTTTGGAGCTGAAACTGCTGGCCGACGTGGGGCTGGTGGGTTTCCCCAATGTGGGCAAGTCCACCCTCCTGAGTGTAGTCACCCGGGCCCAGCCCAAGATCGCTAACTACCACTTCACCACCCTGTCTCCCAACCTTGGCGTAGTACCCATGGAAGAGGGCCAGTCCTTCGTCCTGGCCGACATTCCCGGTATCATCGAAGGGGCGAGTGAGGGCGCCGGCCTGGGCCATGACTTTCTCCGGCACATTGACCGCTGCCGCCTGCTCATCCACGTGGTAGATGTGTCGGGCAGCGAGGGACGGGACCCGGTGGCCGACTTTGACGCCATCTGCGCCGAGCTGGAGCGGTGGTCCCCGGAGCTGGCCAGCCGCCCCATGCTGGTGGCCGCCAACAAGGTGGACATTATGGAGGACCCGGGGCTGCTGGACAGGCTCCGCACCCATGTGGCGGAGCGGGGCTGCCCGCTCTATGAGATGTCCGCCGCCACCCACCAGGGCACCCAGGAGCTGATGTACGCCGCGGCGGCGGAACTAGCCAAGCTTCCCCCCATCCTGGTGTACGAGCCAACCTATGTGGAGCGGCCTCCGGAGATCGACACCTCCGCTCCCCTGGACATCGTCCGGGACGACGACGGAACCTGGCTGGTGGACGGGCCTTGGCTGCGCCAGCTCATGGCCAACGTCAACTTCAACGACTATGAAAGCCGCAACTGGTTTGACAAGCGGCTGCGGGAGGCCGGAGTATTCCAGCAGCTGGAGGATATGGGCATCAAAGACGGCGATCCCATCTGCCTATACAATCTGGAATTTGAATATCAGAGATAACATTTTGTATGTGAGCATTGCCCAAAGAAGCGGTCATCCCATTGGGATGACCGCTTCTTCCATTTGTCACCGGGCGCTGGCATCGATGTACCGCGGCTCCAGCTTGGAGTACACCAGCTTCTGGCTGCTGTACAGGGAGAACCGTCCGCTGAGCAGATAGCTCAGAGCACAGGCCAAGGCAAAGAACACGATGCTTCCGCCCCCGAACAGCTCCACACTGAGCAGGATGCTGGCCAGGGGGCAGTTGACCACTCCACAGAACAAGGCGATGAGACCCACTGCCGCCCCGAAAGCGGGCTCCAGCCCCAGCAGAGGGGCCACAGCGCTGCCAAAAGCCGCGCCGATAAAAAAGGTGGGTACGATCTCGCCGCCCCGGAAGCCCGCTCCCAGAGTGAGGGCGGTAAACGCCATTTTCAGCAGGAAAGCCCAAGGGTCCGCCCTTCCGCCCGCAAGCACACGGTTCAAAAAGGCGCTGCCTGCGCCGTTGTAGGTCCCGCTGCCCTCCAGCACCGTCAGCAGGATGACCAGCGCCGCCCCTGCCAGCACCCGGAGGTAGGGATTGGGCAGAACCCGACGGTACAGCCGGGCTGAGCCGTGCATCACCACACAGAATAAAATCGCTACCAGAGCGCAGGCGATGGCCAGCCCGCCCACCTGGAGCAAAGCCCGGGGGGACAGCTCAGGCATACCCAGCAGCGTCCACCCCTCCCCTCTCAATCCCATCCAGCGGGTGACCCCCAAGGACACCAGACTGGCAAACAGTCCGGGAAACAGGGCGGAATAGTGGAGGATGCCCACGCTGACCACCTCCAAGCTGAACACGGTGGCGGCCACCGGCGTACCGAACAGGGCGGTGAACAGGGCGCTCATGCCACACAGGACGATGAGGTTCATGTTCCGCTCGTCCAAGCGCAGCCACTTGCCCAGAGTGGCGGCCAGAGAACCGCCGATCTGGAGGGCCGCCCCTTCTCGTCCGGCGCTGCCCCCAGTGAGATGAGTCAGGGCGGCGCTGAAGAAGATCAGAAGCGCCAAACGCAGCCGGGGCCTCTCCCCGCTGCGGACGCTGGCAATGATCTGGTTGGTGCCGCTGTCGTTGGCCATGTCCAGCGCCTGATAGCTCCACACGATGAGCAGTCCCGCCACAGGCATGCAGAAAATCAGCCAGGGGTTGGCCTGCCTGGTCTGGGTCACCCAAGACAGGACGCGGGAAAAAGCGCCCCCCGCCAGGCCGCACGCCAGCCCGGTCAGTCCCCCGATCACCACCCACCGCAGCAGGGTGAGCACTGCCAGTTCTCCGTCATGAAACAGCTCACGCCAATCTTTTTCCATCATATTCTCTCCCCTGCCGGCCTTAGGACCCGGCGGCTTCCATTATATGGCCGTCCCCTTTCCCTGTCAAGGCGCGCTCTTTACAGCGGTCCGCCTTTCTGCTATGATGGTCTCAGAAGCCGGCTCCAGGTGCTGTTCTCAGCACTTGGAGCATATAAAGAAACAGAAAAAGGAGGATCCTGAGTATGCAGTATGAACTCAAGGGAGGCAATTTCCCTGTCGTCGTATGTCAGCTGGCATCGGGAGAGCAGATGATTACGGAAAAGGGTTCCATGGTGTGGATGAGTCCTAACATGGAAATGAAAACCGCCGGAGGCGGCCTGGGCAAAATGTTCTCCAGGGCCTTTTCTGGAGATAGTATGTTCCAGAATATCTACACCGCCCAGGGCGGGCCGGGAATGATCGCCTTCGGCTCCAGCTTCCCTGGAAAAATCCTGCCCCTGCCCAGCGCCCCGGGCCAGGAGCTGGTCCTGCAGAAGAATGCTGTCCTGGCCTCTGAATCCAGCGTAGAGCTGTCCATCCACTTCAATAAGAAACTGGGCTCAGGCTTCTTCGGCGGCGAGGGTTTTATTATGCAGCGCCTGTCTGGATCCGGCACCGCTTTTGTGGAGGTGGACGGGGAACTGGTGGAGTACACCCTGGCCCCCGGCCAGCAGATGGTGGTGGACACAGGCAACGTCCTGGGCTTTGATCTGGGGGTGTCCATTGATATTCAGTCTGTTCCCGGGCTGAAAAACAAGCTGCTGGGCGGGGAGGGACTGTTCAACACGGTGCTCACCGGCCCAGGGCGCATCTGGCTTCAGACTATGCCCCTGCCCAGCGTAGCTGCAGCGATCATCCCCTACATCCCCACTGGGAACGGGTAATCTGCCAGGTTTCGCCTGGCGGCGACCTACTTTCTGTGCGCACAGAAAGTCACCCGCCGGAGGCCTCGGCCAGCCGCAAGGGCTTTGCCCTTGCTATCCCCCCTCAGTCCGCCTACCGGCGGACAGCTCCCCCGCGAAGGGGAGAGCCAACGAGGTGCCAAGGACTTCGTCCTGGAGTATGGCAAGGGCTACGCCCTTGCACGGACAAAAAGGTCCCCGCCGGAGGCTTCCGGCGGGGACCTTTTT
>ENA-UONU01000234-UONU01000234.1-human-gut-metagenome-genome-assembly--contig:-CS51-NODE-234-length-76271-cov-90.147082_pt1 | contig 76271 bp, 102 predicted proteins | sample MGYA00242462_ERZ724009 | MGnify/ENA metagenome assembly ERZ724009 | reverse complement strand
CCTAATAATCCAACTAAAAGGATTAACCTTATAAATATAAACCTTAAAAGAGTTTACCGAGTAATTCATAATTTTGTCATTCATAATTTTATTGATTTAATTTGTTATACTGCATTACAAATATAATATATTTATATAATATGAGCAAATAATAATTGGAGGCCTTAGCCAGGGCTAGTAGATTTTATTTACCTCTAATCCTTCAGGTTCCAGACTTAATATGAAACCTTCCTTAATAAGGATATTGATTACGGCGGGTACGCATTTCTTTAGGTGTAACCTAAATTCGGATTGCCCCATATACCCTACGAAGTTATTGCTAGGAGTATTGATTGCCAATTCGGTTGAATAGTGTTTGGAGATAATTTCTAGGGCAGTGGTGAAGTCTTTAGAATTAAGCATGGCCTTAAATGTTTTTAGAGTTTATTATTTATCTTTCGTTATACAAATATAGATATAATATATTATATATGCAAATAAATATACCGGGCCTTCATAAGGCCCAAGGCCATAATCCCAAAGGTTACTAAAAGCTAATCCTTATATAATATGAAGGCTATATTAAGGTACCTTAACATACCATAAAAGGCCTTAAAAGGTACCATAAATGTGCCTTAAACCAGCCTTAACTTGAGAAATCAAATCTCCAATACTCTATTCCTGGCATATCGATTTTAGACACCTGTTCCAAAATGACCTAAAAGACTCGCATATATATATATAATATAATATAGATTGTACTCTTTAAGGCTTGGGATTAAGGCCCATCTTAGGTACCCCTTAGTGTACCAATATGAATAGAGAGTCAAGCTGTAGATATCAAGAGTCAGGGGGCCTAATGTCTCTTTATCGAAAAGGCCTTAGCTACTGCCTTAAACCTTATCCTTAATAATACTTATATTATATTATATATATATAGATTTGAATAAGGTAGGGGTTTGGGTACCTTAAAGGTGCTTTTAGGGCCTTGCTCCTGGTCTTAGGGCCCTAAGTCGACTTAGCTAATACGTATAGTAACATAGATAGCTCCAGAGCTCTTAGGGTATACAGTAAGGCCCTAAGATTGCCTTAACCAAAAAATTTGCCCTAACCTGATTTTATGGCCCTTGGACTTTTTCGTTGTCCGGACCTGTCACAAGGACAGCTTGTTAACTTTTGCCCTATCCTAATGGTCAAACTAAAAGGCTTCTAAGATAAAAGCCAATCCTAAAAGCCTTATATGATTGTGATGTATATTTATATTACATGTATTCCTTAATGAATATTATATAGGTATATATATATTAAGGATTGTTTGAATATTTGTATTTATTCTTGTTGGGGGGTTGGGTAGTCTTCTTTTAAGGATTGAGCCAAGAGGATTATACCCTTGGGATATTTTCTCCTGCCCCCCATGAGAGTATCTATCATAGATATTAAGGTTTGTACCTTTTCTATTGATGTTAACTCCTTTATGATTTCTTCTATTGATTTCATGGTTATTCTTTGTTTTGGGTGGGGGGGGCATATCTTCTTTTTCTACCCAGATTTTATCTATTGAGACTGAGTGGAATTTTCCTTCGATACTGAGGATTATGGCCATTGTGTAGGTTGGGCAACAGTCCCAGTGTTAAATATATCCTTTGTGATTTACTGAGATGTAGTTTCCTATGGCTTCATCCTTTTCTTGCCGAGTGTAAGATACTAAAATGTCTTTCATGGCTTTATTTGTTAAGGGTTATGAATACTCCTTGTGACCTTAATCCCTTTCTTCTCAGGGTTTGTTCGTATTTGATTTGGTTGATTTGCCTTAGTAGATGATTCCTGTAAGGTCTTTCGAATGAATACTTGGGATTCCTTCTCGGGAGTTCCTTATAGAGTTCAGATAACTTTGCATTGAGTTGATCATGGAGAGATTCATTAACTCTCTAGATTCTTCTTGTTTCATTTTCTGTTCTTTTGTTGGAAGCGTTCTCCGTTGCAAAATGAGGTGCATCCTCCTATTGAAGGAAATACATGTTCCTCTGAATCCCTGTCGTATATGGTAGCACTTTTTAAGTGTTTAGCCTCCATATCTCTAAGTATGTTAATTAATATTGATTTGGTTAATTGAATAGGTTTATGAGTTTGTTTAATCATGGCTTATTAAATTTATGGTTTATATTTATTTCTCTTTATACAAATATTAACGGCCTTTACCAGCGTTCGTCTTCGATGGTTATATGAATATTAAGGTTTTGCTGAGGGTGTTCTTTTAACCATCTCTCAATTTCACCGGCTCTTTTGAGGCTATCAATATAATCGGGAGCCAATCTTTGAACTGCTTCAAATTTTAGGCTCCCGTCGGGATTTACTAATTGCCTTGTCTCGGGCTCTTTCTTTTCCTCACTTTGGTAGGATATCTGGTACCAAATCGTCGCTACCAATACTAATACGATAGCTATCAGTAGGGGCCTTAAGCACCCTTGTTCTTCTTTCTTTTTCATAGTTTTGTCTTTAATGTATCTCTGATACCGATTAGTTTTAATTTCTGTTCTGGAGTTAACTTTGGGTCGAGGATAGCTTTATTAGCCTCATTGTATAGCTCTTGCATCTTTATTCTATACAAAGGCCCTTTGATATGCTTGCATACCCAGTTGTATTCTCTTTGTATCTTATTGAATGCACTCATGCTACTATCTCGATTTTGAGTCCAGTGTTATGACTGATAATCTTTACTTCATCATCTCCAGTTGAGAGGATAGATACCACCTGTTGCATTGCCCCTCTGAAAGACATCTTGGGCATGGTCTCATCCGAGAATTTAACCCATAGAGTATGTTTGAACCTTTCCGGGATTCCATCGGAGTAGTATCTTACTTCTACCCGATAATCAAAGAGTTCTAACCCTAATCGGGCATCCAACTCTTCTACCATACCAAGGTAGGTTTCTTTGATTGCTTCTTTAATGCAATCCCTCTCTTCTTCTTGAACATTGCTCGACTTCTTTAACCCATCCAGCAATACCTTTTTGTAATCTTTCATAATATTCGATTTTATTTCTTTTCTATATTACAAATATAGCAATAATATTTTTAATATGCAAATAAAACTTCTCGGCATCAGGCAGTAGGAATAGGTTCTAGAGATTTTAATCCTTATAAAGGTAAGTTTAGTTTAGTAACACAAAAAAAGACCTCTAGATAAGAGGTCTTAATGGTCCTTTATTTATTAGGCCTTAGCTGGTATAGGTCTCAGCTTGTAGTAGTAATCTTCTTTCAGAAAAGTGGTTGCTTGTAAAGCTCGAACTCCAGACCGGATTCATCAGGGAACTCCATAGCTATATTTACCCCTATGTAATTATCCTCAAACAGAGGCAATACCTTGATATCTATCTTGTTCTCAATACTCTTTGTACCGAAGAGTTTGTTAGTAAAGTTGAGAACTACTTCTTTGATTGTGGAGTAATATTTAGGTTCATACTCCTGGTACATGCTGTAGCAGTAAAGTCTGCTTGCCCTGATTAAAAGAGCTATGCGATGATTAGTGTGCATATCTAAAAGTGTTACATGATTTTGTCGAATACAAAGTAACTTGAAGGTTCTTTGGCTAATGAATGATAGTTTCTTTCCAAAAAATCCGTGCCAACTACTGTTACCGTACGAATAGCTTCATCTTCATCATCCATTACATCTATAATCATACCCAGATTTATCAATTTGTCTTCCTGAGACTCTCCCAAAAGCATTCCCGGGCAGATATCATCCATAATCTGCATACCGACGTAGTTCCCGTCTTCACTGAGGGTATCGATGTATTTGCCGTTTTCAACATATTGGAAAAGGTTGCACCAACCCGTGATTGTGTGTATCTTTATCTTGGTAGCACAGGCAGATGCTGATAAAGTTACCTTCGAGTGGGTGCATAGCCAACCCTGCCGATTGATTCTCTCATCGGTAAAGACCAAGTCTTCCTGATAAGGTGGATAAGGTAAACCGAATACCTTTAACTTCTTACCTTCATTGATAAGTTGATTTACTCGGTTTACTACTTGAGTTGCGTTTAATACTTCTTTCATAGTAGGTGTTTGTTATAGATTGAATTGAATCTCTTCTCCTTGTTCACTTTCACTTTTAATACTTAAAAATCTATCCAGGAATGATATTAAGTACTCACCCTGATAATCATAATTTTCAAGGGTATCTTGTATCTTACAAAGATCATCTTGGGATAGATATAGAGTTACCCAGGAATTCTTAACCTTTATTCCCTTTAATTTACCACCAAGAGCAATAGCTATAGTGTCATTGCTACTGGGTCTAATTATTAAATCCATAGCCTTTTGATTTTTGTTTATACAAATTTAATAATTATATTTCAAATATGCAAATAAAAATCAATGGCTAATCTTGGATTTCTGGGTCTACTTCTTCATAAGCTATTCCTTCTTCTATCTCTCGTCGGATTTGGTGATGGTCTTCGTCAAAAACTTTTAAGGCACCATGGTAGTCCCCTGTTACGCTATCGAGTTCTCCGTTTTTAAGGGTTAATCCTTCTTTCTCACCAATGTTGCCATTTTGTTTGGTTGCAACTACAACTGGTAGTTCTTTGAAGTCATATTGGTTCTCTACATATTCAATTTCCTTTATACCACCCTTGTCAGCCAACTCCCTTTGAATCATTTCCATGGCTTCATCTCTAGTTAAAGTCTGCTCTTCTTGGGCACCATTATTGAATTGATTGTTCTGTTGAGCAAAGATATTCACGGTACCCCCTCCAGTTACTGCCCTTACTAAACTCTGAAGAGAAGTTGTAGATTGCTGTTTCAATCCAAGGGCCTTATTGACTTCGGAGGTGATGAATGGAGCATATCTTCCGCCCTGAGAATCCCTGAGTATTTGAACCTGCTGGCTTACTTCCATACGGTCTTCAAGTGCCCATGATATGCAAGCTCCCATAAGAGAATCAGCAATCTCATTCATCTTGCTACGGTCAAATAAACCGTTGTCTAGAAACGTTTGTTTCATTTGCATCTGAATAATTGCTGGTTCACATTTCAAGAAATCTGCGAGTTCATTTACGGAATAAACCTTTGCCCATAATTTCCCGTTGTTGACAATCCAGATATGGATAATGAACTTGGTCAGATTCTTGAGAGCTTCATCATCTCCAGCATTAGCCTGTAGAGCTAATTGGGTTACTCCCATTCCTCTTGGAAACCTTGGAACTATCTTTTGTTCTTTCATAGTGTTAAGTTTTGGTATCTAATAGTTAATCCCAAGATAAGTAAATAAAAAGGCCCCGATTGGGTAAGGGCCTTTTTGAATTAACTCTTTGATAGTCAGGTTGCTGGATCACTGAAATAGGCTTACCTTCAATCTTGATGAGGTTATTGATAGCTTGTAATCTGCTATATGACTTTCGCATTTAAGCTGGTTACTCATAGCTAAAAGTTCAGATAGCAGCTTGTGCACATGTTTAGGATAAAGTATTTCTATGGTTACAGAACTTTGTCTGAAGCAATAGCTCATGTTTACCTCATTTTCTCCGGCTTCCTGATACAAGGTCACCCTTTTATCCTCTACCAATTTTGCTATCTCTAAAAGGGTCTTCATAAAATCTTAGTAACTTTAGAGTCTTGTATTATTAGGATTTACTTCTTTCCCTTGGGTTTATTACCCACCTGCTTGGATTGCTTTGCCAAGCTTTTGACTGCTGCGTATGTCATCAGAGCATTTACAACCGGTTTCATTTTCTTTTCCCTTTCCTGCCGTTCCTTTTCAGCGGCCTCAAGTTCTGCCTTGATCTTGGCATCCCTTTCAATTGCCTTATTCCTTTTCTCCTCCAGTTTGGCATGAATGTTAGGGAAAAGGCTTTCCCGGAGAGGTATAACATGTAAGGCAAAGAATGCCGAGAATAAACCTTCCGAAAAAGGTTCTCCGGCTTTCTTGTTGGAAATATTCCAGAATTTCTCCTGTTGCTCTTTTATGGCATGGAGGAATTTTTCGTAGGTGAACTGCACCGGCATTTTTTTACAGGCTGTAATGGTTGCCTCAATTCGGTCCCTAAATTCCCGACCGAAGGCCTCCATAAATTTCTCCCGGTTAAAGTTGTAATGTTCCCGGTCCAACTTGAATTGCTTTACATACTCCTGAGTTTTCATAGTGCTTTGTATTTTGTAAGTTACTGATTTATTAAGTGAGTGAATGCTTGTTCTCTAGTTACCACCTGGAAAAGGTAGCCTATATGCTTATCTTCCCAGTATGATAACCAAATATATTCCTGGAACCTAAACCTATTCCTCTCTACCTCAGGAAGATTCCTGGGAATCCCCGTGATATATAATAGGTGAGGCCCATTTGTATTCTCAATGAATACCGGGTGCTGTAAATTTTTATCTACCGTAAAATATCCTTTAATTGCATAATCTGGAAGATACGGATTAGACCTTACACTGCAATTAAAGGCTAAATCCTCTACCTGATATAATTCAGGATTTATGGGACATTCAGTACGGGTTTGCACCCCTTCCTGAGTTTGAAGGTAATAGGTTATCCTGGACTTATCAAGCGTTACGCTTTTTACCATTTCGGGAAACATGCTTTTTCTTATCTTTTATGGGTACATAGTTTTCAATCTCATCCAATCGGTCCGTTACTAAAGCATATACAAACAGCTTAGCAGAACGGAAGAAAAACCTTCTTATGTTCTTCTCTGTAATGTAGTGGTCGTATATCTTAAAGAATTTTTTTTGGTACTTGTGCTTTAGACTCCGTTGTGTGAGATATGACTTAAGAACTTCTTTGTGTAATTCTAGCAATTCCTTGTCTACTTTCTGAATTGCTTTCTCAGGTAAGCCGACAACCATAATTTTTCATATCATTAAAGTGTTGTTATACTAAGGGGCCATGGCTTTTACCTTAGTCATGTACCCCTCTCCTACTATGAAAGATTAGATTGCAACGGATTCCTTGACGAATTGGTTCTTGTACTCGAGGTACTCCTTCTTTGCTTTCTTGAACTCCTTGGAGTCCTGGTCCTCGATTCGGAGCATTGCCAGCTCCAGCTGATGAATCTTGTTTCGGACCGTCTGCCGGAACTTTTTCCGGGAAAGAGTGTCCTCGCAGTCTGCCGGATAGATGTACTTGATTTCCCGTTTCGTTACCACTTCCTCGACGAGGTTGGCTTCGACCTTTTTCTTGGTCTTATCGACCAGTTTCTCTTTCTGGGTCTTCTTGACCTTCTTCTCTTTGGCCGCTTCAGGAGTTTCCTCTTTTTTAGCCTCGGCCTTCAGAGCCTTTTTAGATTTCTCGACCTTCTGAGTCTTCTCTTCGATGAGATTGTTGATTCCCTCTACCGGGTTGGTCTTTTCGGTTTTCTGAGCCTGATTTTTCTTGTTCTTTTTCATGGCTAACAATGTTAAAGGTTTTACAATAAATTAAAAGTGTTTTATTATTTCTTTTTCCTAATGCAAATATAAGGGAACTTTTCTATATATGTAAATATTTTTATCAATTTCTTTGAGGTTGTGTTCTTGGCTTCTGTGTGTTAACCTCTTGTGGCTTTTCCCTTTTATTGTTTATGCAAATATAGATATAAATATTTATCCCTGCAAATAATTCTGCAACTACTTTTTAGGTACGTTCAAGGCAATGTTAATTGATGAGAGTGAGTTATCCCTACGTATGGGTGTCATCTTTACATAGAGGGTTTGCCTATGACCATCATCTTGTATCTCTACGGATTTAACCTGAGATTCAGGTCCCATAAGCTCATTATAAGTTTTAGCCACAGCTACTGGTGTCATTACTTCTCAGATAACTTCTTTAATGTCTTTTTGAACTTGGCCATGTAGTAGCAATCTTTTACCGGGCATAAACCATCTGGAGTTTCTACATTAGCCCCACATTTACCTTTATACCTCTCATATAAATTCTCCTTATCCTTGTCCTCCACTTTACATTTTGTAGATGGAGTTGCCTTATATGGGCAACATTTCCTATGAGCTGCACAAGCAGCTTTGAAGTCTACTGTACTCATTCGTAGTATTCTTTTACCTTAGTTAACCGACCTTTGAATTTGAACGGCATTACATAGTCTCCCCACCACCCAGTTAGAGGTATAATACACCCGATAATGGCATAGTAGTAGAAAGTTTTTGCAACAAACTGCTGTTTCTCATCATCCCAGAAATCATCTGTTCTAGCATCTTCATCTTTGTCAGGGTCTACATATACCCAATTATAAGATATCCGGATGAATAGCCATTGAAATATCAGGATATTCATCCATCCCAATAGGGTTACACCGAATATCTTTTTCCATACCCAGCTGTTTGTCGGTTTCTTTACTTCTTTTCCCATAATCCGTAGTTTGGTGCTAATGTTTTAAGTGGGTGATAAATGTTTAGTGTTTTCCAGATATATTCTGCCTGAGTTATTACTGCTTCCTTTGCTTCCTGATGAGTAGAGAATTTTCCCCACAATTCAGGTATGTAGTTTAGGGTAGGGTCTTTTACACTTATGTAGAAGTATACCTCTGTGTCAATTATCTGACCAATCCTCTTACCCTCGAATATAATCTGAGCTTTAGGCTTGAATTCAAATATATCCTTGCTTCTTGAACCGTGAACGTACTTGTTTACTTTGAATTTAATCAGACCTGCCATATCAATCCATATTTCGTTCGAAGTACTCGTAAAAATCTACATCCTCAGTTAACTGGTCCATGAGTTCTTCCACATCCATATCCAGGTGTACTGATGCACCTGATACTTGCAGAGTTATACCAGAACCATAACTGCCAGAAGACTCATGAAGATTTAACTCCATGGGTCTCTCTCCGGTAGATTCATCCCGATAGTGAATGATACCGTTTTTATAGTCATAGCTCTTTACCTCGGATAAGTGTCTTGACTCATCCCAGTTTTTCCAGTGAGGAGTAGCATCGGGAGTAGGGGGAACTGTCTTAGTATCCCACAATACGCATATTGCACAGAATACTGATACCCCTATAATACCTTTCTTTACTGCTACCCAAAGGGTCTTAGCTTCATCTGGTTCCCCATCTGGAGTGTAATACCTTTTCATAATCTTACTCCTGCGTATTTATTCCTGATTCTTTTCTCGAAGGACTTCCCAACGGATTCTCCGTTTTGGATATCCTCTTTGAACATTCTGAAGTCGAATTCAGATACCGAATTATACCGGTATACCTTTTCCCCTTTGAAGGTTATCTCAATGTCCCTTGTCTCGTCATCAAAGATAACCTTCTCAATCCTTGATGAGCCTGTGATTTTAATTGTGTCTTTCATCTTTACTGTCCTTTAAGCTCGAAAGTGTTAAGTCCCATAGCTACCACATTATTTTCTTTACGCAATGCCTGGCATGTGAAGAAAATATCCCAGAGAGTGAAGACGGAATCAGAACTCATTTCCATTAAGTCCTCTTCCATCATATAGAGTGTACTCATGATAGTATTGAACCATCTTTGGTTTAATCCGGTTACCAACATAGTTTCAACATCCTCATATCTTTCGTTGAACGTATTACCTTGAACCCTTTTGAAGGCTTCTATATATTCCCTTGCCATTGATTCTACCGCTTCTAGAGAAGTTCCATAGCAGGGGAATATAATTTTCCATTTATCTAAGCTCTTATCCTCTAAAAGGGATTCCAGCGCCTGAATATGCACATTCATAATCTGATTCCATATTTCTTGGGCAGATAGATGCCTTTGCAATTTCAGTTTAATACAGCCTCGGTTGATTTTCATCTTTATAATATTTCGTTATGCAAATATAATACTTATTATTATAATATGCAAATTAAATTCAGTGGTGTTGTATAGGTATATTCAACAAAGAACCCCGAACCCTTCGTGGATTCGAGGTATGAGAAGTTTCACTGATTGCCTATCGGTTTAATCCTCCTCTTTCTTTGCCTTCTTTTTCTTCTTCTTGTCCTTGCCTTCCTTGGCAGGTTTCTCGGCCTTCTTTTCCTTGGCCGGCTCTTCCTTCTTTGCCTTCTCCTTCTTTGGAACAGCAGTCGAACCTGAAGCCAGCTCTGCAGCATACTTCTTTCCTTCTGCTTCGGCCTTCTCCTTCGACATCGTCTTCAGAAGAGTACGCATCTTCTGGCGATACTTCTTCTTCTGGTCCGAAGTCATCTCCTTGCCATCTACCGTAGGATAGTCGTAGGCATTCGGAGTGCTGGTTACCTTTTCCTCCTTGGGATGGGCTTCCGGCTTCTTGTTCTTTTTCTTCTCGGACTTCTCGATGGCCTTTTCCTCGTTGAGTTCCCGGGCCTTCTTGTTTCCGAGGTTGATAACGTCAATCCATGCCTGAATTTTCTTACCGTGTTTCTTGTGGCCTGTCCAGTCTTTCTTGGGGTCGAGATTGTTCTCTTCCATGTAGGCCAGCATTTCCTTCTGAGCCCGGCGAGCTTTCTTTGCTGCCAGGTCTTTCTTGCTAATGTCCTTTGCCATTATTGTTGAGTTGATTAAAAATGAGTTTGAATTACCTTTGCATGTTTATAGTTTGGTCATGGAGTTTTTGGTCTGCACTTCCTTTATCTCTGAGATGATTATTTCTATCCCCCGAAGATATGCCATCAATTTCAGATGGGCAATGGCATCATCCTGAGAGATGTTGGTGTATATAATCCTATATCTTTCCCCAGTGCCCTTGTTTTCAAAGGTTATGGTTAAGATATTTCCATTAGCCAGGTCTTCTACCCTTTTGACTAATGCCTTGACCTTACCTAATTTCAGGGTCTTATCTTTGATTAAAGATTGCCTTTTTCCGGGGGATAATCCTGGCACTGATAGTTGAGCATCAATGTCCTGAATCAATCGGGTCATATCCTTAATACGATATATCAACCCTTTTACGGAGGAGTTAAATTGTCCCATTGAGGTCTTTGAATAAAGGTGTCACTTCCTATTTTCTGGGCATATATTTCAATCAATTGCTCAGTTCTAGAGATAATATACTCTGCCATCAGTCTATTTTCTTCGGTGATGTCTTTTTCTTCCTCTAGCAATAGCTGATATGATTGCAGTTGATTACATAATGCCAGGTATATAATTTCATCGTCTTCTTGCATATACCTATACAAAGTGGGGAGGTCCACCCTGGGTTTTCGGATGGCCTCCCCTGTATGACTCAAAAACTATGTCCGAATTGGTTAGGCTGCGTCGTGTGCCTATTCCTCATCGTCTTCGTCCTCTTCGTCATCCTCTGCATCGGCTGCCTTCCCTTTCTTACCCATGCCAGGCATCTTCGGGACCAGCGTGCCGTGCTCCTTCTTGGACTTGATGGATACTCCGGGGATGGTTGCATTCGAGACAGCAATAACCTTGCCGTCCTTGTCGGTAACCACTGAGGTGATGAGAACGCCGTACTTCCGTACGTTCATGGCGAAGGTCTTTGCAACGTTGCCACCGCCCAGGTCGATGATATCGCACTGTTTGCTGTTGGGTCGCTGACCAGGTGCCCGGTTCTTGAGTCGCTCCTTCATGGCCTCTCGTTTGGCCTTCTTCTCTTCTGCGGTCAGTTCTTTCTTACCGCCTTTTTTCGTTTCTGCTTTTGCTGCAGCATTTGCCTCAGCTGCTTTGTCTTTCTTCTTGGTTGCCATATCTTTTATTGATTAAGGTTTTTGATTAAAAAGAGAGCTGACCTGAATGAACTTGATGCCATCTTTACCAGGTATTATCTTCAGCTAATTAAGAGTATAGCAGCCCTCAGGAATTGTTATAGTCGGAAGGACCCTTACTTTTTCTTTTTCTTGGTGTCCTTCTTGGAAGCGGCCTTTGCCTTGGGCAGAGTGATGCCCAGCTCCTTGGCAACCGCCTTGCGGAGTTTCTCCACGTCCTCCTCGTCGAATTCGTCGGGGTCAGTTTCGAGTTCTTTGTCGTCGCAGAGGTCCTCTAGAGCTTCGAAGTCCATGCCGGCCAGGTCCTCAGGGGTTACCCCGTCTTCCTCATCCTCGTCATCCTCATCCTCATCGGAATCTTCGTCATCCTCATCCTCCGAATCTTCGTCATCCTCGTCTTCCTCATCTTCGTCCTCCGAATCTTCATCGTCTTCATCTTCGTCCTCCGAATCTTCGGCTTCCCCACCGAAGATATCCTCGGCATCTTCTGCCGAAATAGGAGTCAGAAGTGCATATGAACCGTCATCGTATTTGATGAGGATAACCCCGTTAGAGAGAACCTTGCGTTCTACCTCTTTTGCTGTAGCTTTTTTCTTTGCCATAATTTAATGAATTAAAAGGTTGTTTGAAAAATGTTTGATTAATTATAGTTTCGTGATAAACTTCTGAGTATATATCTCTTTGTTTTCTTGGACCGCCATTGCTTTCAAGAATACGTTTTTATCCCTGATAGCTTCTACTTTCTGAGTAAATTCGTTTTGGTCTTTTACTTCGAAAGGTTCACCTTCTGTGGTGAAGGTATCGTCTACCGCATTACCTGTTTCGGTATAGTATTTTTTTATACCTACTATGAGTTTTATACCATCCCAAGGATTTTCTGGCTCCCTTTTATTTACTACCGTCATTTCGCTATTCCGTTTTTATATGCAGTATAATAGATTCTCGTATATCCTTCTTGTCCTATTCCGGAGTTCAAAGCAGTATGAATGTCTCTGTAACCCTTTCTACCTGCCCTATAATCATGAGCAAAGTGTTCAGGATAAATATAGTGTTCTCCACATACCGTTTGGTTAGTTACCAAGTAAGCATACCATCCAGATTTCATTTTCATACGGAACTCTGACCTTGGAACAAAGCCTTGTGATAATAGTTCTTTGAGAATATACTTCTCATTTAACCTCCTTCTTACCAAAGGCATCCCACCTGCCCTACTCAATACTGCCCTTTGATATTCATTCCAATGTCTTTTAGTCCACCTGATAGAACTGATAGCAGAACGTTTAGTTATGGCTTTATATGCAAGGGCTACTTTAATTTGAGCCCAGGTTAAATCACTCTTCTTCGTAAAGAGCCTTCTTTCTTTTCGACTCAATCTCCTTAGCCTTCGATAACTTAACAAGCTTTTCCGGAACAGGCTTGAGTAAAGTTCTATATTCTTTTGCTCCATAATTAAACTTATCTACCAAGTTCAAAAAGTACTTTTCCTTTTGTTGAGAGCCCAACCTCTTTTTCCGAGCAATCCTCTTACCGATTTCCCTTTTGGCTGCTTCATTACGATTTCTGTAGGCTTCGGTTAGCAATATCTTGGATATAGGTTTCTTCCTTTTTCCAGCTATAAGTAAAGAATTACCTATAACAAACTTTTTCTCAAGTGCTGTTTTACCTTTTATCCAATGAACTGCTTTTAAGTTCTCTCGTCCATAATAGATTAAGAACCTTTTTCTGGCTGCCTTCAATGAATAGAATCCCTGTAATACTACTGCCGGTTCTCCTTTGTAGTTGTAGGACCACGGATACCACTTATGAAGGTAAATCTTTAAGTCCATTTCTTTTACTACCTTATTGAACCTATTGTAGTACTCTCTCCTCCGTTTCTTTTCCAGGAAGTATGCCCTTACATCAGGAGGTAAAGAATCGGGGTCTACTACCCCGTTAATCCTGGTAGCTTCTTTTAAGCATTCCCGGTATCTATCCAGAAAGCGTTTATCCCTTTCCCTATATTTATGAACCTTTAGTTTTCCACAGAGTACTTTCCTTTGCCATTGCTGTTTTAGTTTTAGACTCATCTTAAGAACTTGAGGAGGTACCCATGGGATTCCTAATCTATAGCAGGATTCTTCAAAGTCATCATGACCCTTGAATCTAAATATAACAGGCATACCCTACTCTTTCTTTTGTTTACGTAATGCTGCCCGATACCATTGCTGAATGGATTTCTCCTTGGCATCAGGAAACTTCTTTTGCACTCTTCTAGTAATACGGTCGATTGACAAACCTTTGTGGGTTAATTCGAATACATAGGATTTCTTGGTTCCTTTCCAGAGACCGTTATCATCCTTCTCTTTCTTAGGTTTTTTAGGTTTCTCCAACCCTTTCACCCTCTTAGTTTTCTTTTGCTTGGTTACTGCATCTTCTCCAATGAACCCTAGATTGAGTTGATAGTTTCTCATCGGATCGTCCTTTGCATAACCCGCAAGTTCTAGTTGCTGGTCCATCCACTTATCATACTCATCAATAAGGGAGTTATCCGGCTTATTTTCTGAGTGGTGAATCCATGAGGCCAGTCCATTGTAATCTGCTGAACAAGCATCTGGGAAAGGCATGCCGAGAGCAACTGCTCTTCTTTTCATGTCCTTGTAGGTCATATTTTCTAACCCACTTCCCATGACCTTAAGCTTTTCCTTGTTAAGCTTTAACGGTCTTTTGTCCTTTTTCTTACTTTTGCGCATACTTATATAAGTATAAAATTTATTTTCTTATTTCGTTATGCAAATATAATCAAATTTCTCGAAGTTGCAAAATATTTGCATTAAAATTCTAAGAGTTAGATTTAGTGGTTCTTTTCCGGCGTAATTTATAGGCAGTATCCAGAGTCTCACAAGTAAAATCCATGTTATTTATTGATTTGTAGTTAATAGCTTTCTGGATAACCTCCCTGTACTCCTTCCAGAACTTCAAGCCCCCTTTACTATCCACCGTTTTTTCAAAGTACCTTGTAACCAAAAATCCAAAGGTATCGGCAATAGGCTGACTCTCGAATATATACATCCTTAAATCAGTAACAGCCTTAATAACATCATCCTCTCTCTTAATTGGCATCACCCCATAACCCTCTTCTGGGAAAAGTTCATCTGATACTATAGCTGTGAAATACCTCCTACCGGAAGGACCGTTCTTCCAATACTCAGTAATCAATTGCCTTATCTTAAAATCAGGTATTCGATGAAGATAAGATAGGTATACCTTATCATTCTTAGTTGACCGCCTTTTGTATGCAGTGGGAGCTTGTAATACACGAGGCATTATTCGATAGTTGTTCCATCTATCAAACTCAAGAATCAGAGCATAGAGGTCTTTATCCCACTTATTCTCTGATTCTTTCAGCCTTTTCATATTCTTTATGATTCTTGGGTTTGTTATAGAAGTTAACAACCAAGATGAATCTCCTGAATGTATCTTTGCTTCTTCTTTCGGTAGTCTTTTAACCATGGCCCCGAATAGGTAGTCCCTGAACCGAGGTTCTATTGGAGATTGGGGATTTACTAATGATGGATGAAGTTCAAAGTAGTCAGAGAATAGTTTGAAGAATTTTTCTGCCCTGGCCTTTAGTTCCAGATATTTGTAATGAGACATCTTGAGAATTTCTCCAGCTTCCCAAGTTGATAGTCCTCTGCCCTGAATAAACATCAGGCTATTCTTCTCGGGCTCGGTCAAACAGTCCCAAGCCAATTCTTGATGTCGTTCCATATTTAGTATTGTTTGTTCATTAGAATATCTTCAGTACTACCGTCTGGAATCTGAGATAAGTCTACTTCATAGTCTGCCGAATACATCTTATACTCGTCTGATTCATGATAGGCAGAGTAGAGTACATTTTCTCGAGGTACCTCTATTTCCAAACTACCGTCCATTTCTGGATATAACTTTACCAACATCATCTTAGTAGACAAGTTGTTCTCCAATAAGATTGCAGGTATTCCCTCAAACGGATATCCTCTAAGTACCACGTAATCCCCAATAGCTACTCGGGTAATATCATCTGCAGAGAATATCTTATTGGCTTTAGACATTCTTCTGTATTTCTTTACCTCTTCCTTAGTTATGGTAGCTACTACTGAGTAATCATCAAAGTCCTCGGCATTATCCACCCTCAGCCTCTTTCTTTTCGGACGATAGTCAAGGGATTTCATGAAAGACATTATGCCTGGTATGTCTTTCTTTAGTTTGTTTAAGTAGTATCTATCAAAAGCTTTCTCAGGCTTCATTCGTATGAATCCGTAGTTGAACAATAATGGTACATCATCGTACTCATTATTACCCTTTCGAGATTTCTTTAATACGCTGATAGTAGGGATTATGGCTTTCACATGCTTATACCCCCTACTTTTCAAATCAGAGTTGATTCTTTTGTAGAACTTCCTATCAAGCCTAAAAATACAGTATACGTAGGGGGTCTTCATATTACTTATTTAATTTCCGGACATACTTGAATATGTCCATATAGTTTAACAACCTTTGTACTTCTTTGAACATGTATACGGATAAGTGTACCTTTGGTGTTTTGATTTCCATTCTGGAAAGTTCTGAACAACTGTTTAACATGAATAAATCCAATGCTACATTACCTTCTATAATAAAAAAGGCCTCTCCTTTGGGCATGGAGTTATACCTCATAATCAATACGGGTATTTTTCCACATCGTTTGGCATCCTTTGTAGCCTGTTCCCAGAAAGAAATGATTTTACAACTTCTAAGGCCTAAGAGTATATGTTCGAATTTAATTTCCTGATAGTTCTTACATTCAATGCTGAAAGGGAATCTTCTTGAATGTTTTTCATCAGTGCATACCAAGTCTCCCATAGCATCTTTTGCCTTTGCCCATCCTCCTGAGCCAGGGGTTCTAGAAAATTTATATCCTGTCCAGGATTCCCAGGCCTTTGCTATGGTACGCTCGAACCTGCTTCCTTTGTTTCTACTGTTCTTTCTCATGGTTTTGATAGTGTTTAATACCAATAGTCTAATGTACAATACCAGTATAATACCCCTCTTGGTATTTCTTATAAATACTCGAGATACCTGCTGAAGTGATTTTCAGAGAAAGTTTTTGAATTATATACTTGTTTGTAAATCCCCTTTTTCTAAGCTTTATGATTTTCTTAAACTCCTCTTCATTAACTTTACTGTGTACATGCCAACCTCTTTTCATATAGTTGGGATTATTGTGTTTCTTACCATAGATAGTTTTCAACCTACCATCTTTAACCATTTGTTGTGAATTCATTTTCTTAGTGCCCCAATAAAGGTTTTTGTAGTAATCATTCAAAGGGTTGTTATCTATGTGACATACTTCAGTATACTCTTCAGGATTTGTATTAAATACCCAAGCCAATGCTACTAACCTACTGCGATAGCATTTTATTTTACCTTTTTCTTTATGTACTAAGGATATCTTATATCTACCATCTCCTTTCCTTTGATAACACCGTATGCGATGGAATGAAGTAGACATTTTATGACTACCTTTTATATACCTACTGTATACTCTACCACTCTTACTAATATAATAACCTGGGAATCCCGGAACATTATCTTGTCTCATACCCACTAGTTAATTTTATTAACTATAGTAAGATAAGCCTTTGTCCCTCTTGACTGTTAATACTCTGGCCTTGATTGGTATACTCTCTTGATGAGTTACCATGAATACTGTTAGCTTTTCGGTTATGGATATCCTTTCTAATAGTTTACTTACCGTATCACAATATTCCCTATCTAACCCCTCAAAAACCTCATCCAAAAATAACACATTAATTCTACAATTTCTACGAATCATAGAATTCATAGCCAATACCATAGCTATGTTCACCAAAGTTTTTTGACCACCTGAAAGCTCTTCATAAGATACCTCTATACCATCCATAATTATCTGGGTGTTGAAGTCCTTCTTTACACCCTGGATATCTACATAGAACAGTATACTAAACCCAAGTACCTCTGAATATGATTCCAGAGTCTCATTCAATATATCCAAAGAGCTTTCAAATAAGAAGGCTTTTATACCCCTATTTCCAAGTGGGTCATCCATTACCCATTTGTAGTTATCTACTTTAGCCCTCTTTTCCTCCATCTCACTCTCGATAGATTGAAGCTTATCTGATATGGTTGATAACTGGGTCTTATATTTCTTGATTAGGCCCAGGTTAACACCAGCTCTCTTTTCAGACAAAAGCTTCTTTATCTCAACATGGGTTAAATCAATATCCCTCTGAACTTTATTTGCCTCATATTCTTGGTCCCTAAGCTCTTCCAACTTATCCCTGTAGTTGGAGATTTTGTCCGCCAGTTTAGAACATTTATCTTGTAACCTTTCTATATCTCCAAAGGCTTTCTTTACCTCCATTAGACGTTTCAAAGAGTTTTTAATATCACCTCTCTTTAGTAACTTTATAATTACACCAATAAACTCTTCTAGAGATACCCTGGTCTTCTTCTTGGCATCATTTATCTTATTGAGTAACTCCTTTTGATTGTCCCGGGCTTCCTGAATTCTCTGTTCTATACGGTTCTTATAAGTTACTGTCTCCTTAAGCTCGTTCTCTTTTTTGGCCTTAGCTAGCAACGATAACTTCTTTTCCAAAACCTTTACTCTTGAAGATAGGTCATTCTTTACATGGTTGGCCTGCTTCTTCAAGTCATCAAGCATTCGCTGAATAGATTGCTTCTTTTCTTTGCTTGATGAGTACTTCTGGCTTATTTCATTGTACTCTCTCAAAGCTTCCGTATAGTAGTCCTTTGCAATATCTCTTGCCTTGGATATGTATTCCAACTCAAAAATCTCCTCAAACAAGTCTTTCTTGTATGAAGAGGATTCTTGTATCAGTCTTTTCATACCTTGACCGAATAGTATAGAATTCATAAAAAGGCTATAAGACATACCCAAATCAGCGTTTATAAGCGCCTGTATCTCCCCCTTATTCTTTTCAGATACTTCAACAGCATCTATCTCATATATGAGTCTATCTTTACCCTTAGCTCCATTTACCTCGCCTTTATATTTAAGGCATCGAGTTATCTTATGGGTCTTTCCATCCTTACCAAAGTATATCTCTACTTTAGTACCGTTATAATTCTTAGGTCTGTATTTCTCCCAAGTATTTACATCTGATTTACCTTTTAGATTCTTACCATAAGCACCCCACACCAGAGCTGATAAGATTGTAGTCTTACCTTCCCCTGTAGCCCCTCTGATTACAGTTATACCCTTTGAACCCAGATTTAATTCAAGGTAAGGTATAGAACAGAAGCCCTCTATGATTATATTTCCAAACTGTATCATTCTGCCTCCTTTATTACCTTTAATAATGTGGCCTTCTTTTCTTTGTCTTTTATGCCCTTGGCTTTCATATATCGGCGTACCATAGATTTCTTAGTAAGTTCCCGATTTATTTGCGGGGTATCTTCCACCGCCACAACCCGAGACTTGCTAGTAACGACAGTATAATAATTGCCGTCATCTTTAATTTCATCCTCTGATGATACATCCACAAATTTAGGAAAGCCTTTGAATGGCTTGAATTCCATGGAGAAGTCTTCATATATCTTCCAATATCCGAGTTTACAATTACGGTCAGTTCTTCTATGTTGTAAAGGAGCTCCTACCATGTATATCTTTTTCCCCAACTTTTGAGGCTTATGTATATGGCCTATCAATACTAATTTGAACTTTGACAGTAGATTTACGTTCAGATTCTCTACTGTTCCCACTTCTGTGTTATCAGTATCTTTAGCTCCCGGGTAGTCAGTATGTAGTAATAGGATTGTAGGCTTTAACATAGCCTCTTTCATCTGGGCTTTTATCAAAGTATCTAATCCTTTGTTATGGTCTAAGTAAGGTATTCCTACTACTCTGAACTTATCGAACTCATGGTATGAGAAATCCAGATTGTGTAAGAATGAATATCTATTGCAAAGGTTTGCCCAATGAGATGGTGACCTTCTGTCTATAGAATTACTTTTCTGAAGGTCATGATTTCCAGATATACCATATATGTTAAATTCTTCGCACCTATTTAATTCTTCGAACTTCTCGATTATAATTTCCTCCAGTGAAGTACTTATATATTCTGGACGGTGCATAAAATCCCCTGAAAAGAATGCCGGGCATTTATACTTGATACATAAGTCCTTAATCAAATAGAGGACCCTGAAAATACTTAGGGTCCTCTTGTTTTCTTCATTGAACTTGGAATACTCTCCCAAGTGCAAATCAGAGAATGCTATTCCTATCACCTTCATAACTGAAGAAATTTCCTTATTAAATACTTTCTCTTTTCGTAGTTCATCTCATCTAATATGAGAACCTTTACCTTGTAACCCATGATTTCCAAAGTACCAGTACTTGGTATTCCATTCACTGCTTGCATTACTTTGGAATCTGGCTTGTACCCCCACAGGTCAAGTAATCCATACATAACCTGAGAAACTTGGAACTGATAGTACTTTGACAGTACTCGTTTCCCGTTATCCTCGGTTACCCAGTCCTTGAAAAAGCTTGGGGAGAATGGTATGAATATCAAGTGAGTACACTGTTTACCAAGTAGCATTTTGCATAAGTCTATAGCATGGTCCAGGTCACACTCTGCCAACCTATGAGATAACTTATTGATGAAGTATGCTGCAGAGTCAAAGTATGACCTGTCAGTTACAAAGTTATCCTCCCCTCGAAAGGCTTTGTTACGAAGATTGAGTACCTGCATATCCTGCATGAATACTGTCTTTGCATCCTGCTGAATCATGTCAGCGTGGGGCATGTCTTTTGTTTCTGGTACCAGGTCAGAGTATGAACCAGATATAAAGGGTATCTTCAACATTTCCGATACTTCCTTTGCAAGGGTTGTTTTCCCTACTCCGGAAACACCTGTAAACATAATTTGATATTTACCGTTGTACATACGTTTGTAGTTTTTTAAAAGGTTCCAAAAAGTCAGGTATCTTAAATGACCTCAGATTGAACTTATCGAGGACCATGAATAACCTATCTTTCCTTATATTATTAGTACATCCTTTTACCCAAGGGACTTTCTTTATCGGGTATAGAGTTAAAGCAGCTTTCAAATCTATAAGAGGCTTGTTCTTCTTATATAACTCTTCTAGCTGGTCCCTTTCTATGCCCTTAAACTCTGCTCCTCTTGCATCTATGAAGTCAGCTATACTCCCGAATTGGTTCAGGAAAGCTTTGGTCTTCACTTCACCCATACCGTAGTAACCCGGGATATCATCAGACTTATCTCCGTTAAGTATTAGGTAATCAACGCATTCCTCAGCAGAATAACCCATAATCTCCTTGCAGGTTTGATTGTGGATTAGTGTCTCTTTGTTGGGATTGAATATCTTCACTCGTTTGTCAAGTAATTGACAGAAGTCCTTATCTGAAGATATTATGAGAGATTTACCAGGATGGTTTATAGCCAGCCAGGCAATGTAGTCATCTGATTCATGTCCTAACCCTTTCTTATCTATAATCATCTGAACCCCGAGTAGTCTTAAAATCCTTCTCAACAGAGCTAACTGTTTATTGAAGTCTTCATAATCCATACTTATCTTACTCCGGTGAGCTTTGTAACCTTCAAGTAATTCATTACGGAAGTTAGACTCTTTACTCTTATGAGTGTCAAATATTATTACCACGTGACTTGGTTTAAACCTTACAAGATATGAACTGAGTATTCTTAAGAATCCATATACTAATCCGGTACCAGCTCCGTTATTAGCTTTAAGATTCTTAAACTTATGGTATGAACGGTGAGCAAGGTTACTCCCGTCCACTACCATAAGCATCCTCGGCTTTCTACCCCTCGTCCGGGATGTATTCGTCTTCTTCTGTATCATCAGATTCTATTTGAGATTCATAGTCTAAGTCTGCATCAACAGGGAACATGTTTCGTGCAATCTTCTTTATCTTGCGTTTTGTTGTTCCTATAGTATTTATACCTGCAGCCTTAAGAAGTTTCTTTCGAAGTTCAGCATCCTCTTCAATCAACTTATGGAAAGCATCCTCTCCTCGGCATAACTTACTTCCCTCGAACATATATGTTCCACCACCGAGTTTTTCAATTACACCGGCATCTTCCAGTGACTCTTCCAACCAGAAGTATCTGTCAAACCCTACCTCGTGATATTTTGGATTGAAATATATCGGAGCTTTAGATATGGTCTCTCGTGGAGGAGATACCTTATTCTTTTTCATCTGGACAGTTACATATTTACCTGCCCGTCTTTCTTTACCATTATACTTAATCTTCAGAGTCTTACCAGAATAGAAAGCCAAACGTATTGAAGCATAAAACTTGAGTGCTGCACCTCCTGGAGTAGTACTTGTATCTTGACCGAAGCCTGCTCCAAGTTTACTACGTAATTGGTTGATACATACCATAGTTACTCCCAACCGATAAAACAGCTCATTCCGGATTCGGAACATCTTGTATATCTGTTTTGCTCGGTTACCCATTTCGGCTTTACCATCAGCCATCTTAGCGTCTATGGCTTCTATTGAATCCAGAGCTGCTATAGAGTCTATCACAACGATAATAGGTTCGTTGTTGGTTAGTTTTGACCTCCAATATATTGCCAAATCTGCTATAGCATCAGATATGGTTTCTATTCGGGTGTCATTAAGTACTGTTACCCTTTCAGGGTCCAGACCGTTCTCTTCAGCCCATGAGTTCATCCAGGCTTGTTCTGCATCCACCCAGATTACATGACCCCCGAGTTGCTGAGTTGCATACGCAAAGTTGTATGCTATCAGGGATTTACCCGATGATTCCTCTCCCATGATTTCAATTATCTTACCGAAGGGTACACCACCACCCATCTGATAGTTGAGAGCAAAGAAGGTTGAAGGAATCCACAACCCATGATGATTTATTGTACTGGCTTTGAATTGGAGAGATGACCCATATTTCTTGAGTATCTCGTTTTGTGTTGGTATTTTGAATTTACGACCTCCTGATTTTTTAGGAGCTCTTGCCTTTCGTGCCATACTTATTATTTATTATATGAAAAGAGTGGGATATAAACTACTATACCCCACTCCTGCTCTAGGTATATATCCAGAGATTTTAGATATCACCCTTATATTTCTTTCTCTTTTTCTTCTTCTTGTCCGCTAGCTTGCTTTTGGAAGATTTCTTACGGGGAGCTTCATCCTCTTCGTCTTCATCTCCGCCTTCGTTAAGGAATGAAGCCAGCTTCTCCTCGAGTTCCTCATAGGAAAGAATGTTTGCACGGATTGCTTTCTCCAGGTCGACCTCTCCCTGATACTTCTTGTCCAGCTTGGTTTTCTGGCAAGGTGATACCGAATAACTGGTGTCATTCTTACCAGAGCCGGTACGGGTAATCTTGACATCGTATCCTTCTACTGGGTCAGTCATATCACCCCAATCCTCTTCGTCGAGGTAAAGGTCAATGATATCCTGATATACCGAACGGGGTACCATCATGGGTTTATCAACTCGGTCTGGGTCAATCTCTTTACCCTTGGTATCTTTGTAACCGAGTACCCCTATAAGGTACTTTCTCTTTGGTACCAGTTTCGAGGCCAGTGCCTTGTCATCTGGGTCATCGGAGTTCTTAAGCTCCTGGAACTTCTCCATGAAAGGACAGGGCTCATCAAAAGTTGCCGGAGAAATGATACCTCCCTCTTTCGGCCCCAGATAGAACTGGACAATCTCTATACCCAGCTCTTCATCAGCACCACGAGATTTGATACGTACTCGTGTGGTTCCTTCTTTCGGGTATATAATACCTCCACCGCTGCTTCGCTTTTCCAGTTCCTTCTTCCTGGCAAGCATCTTTTCCCGAGTAGTCATTACACTACCCTTTTTCTTCTTTTTCTCTCCTTTCATGGCTTTATTTATTGGTTTCTATGTAAAGTATCTCATTCAGAGATAATATAGTTGTTATCTGGTTAGGAAGGTCTACTACGTCTAGCTCTTTACCGGCATAGAATCCGTATGTAACTACCGCACCCACCTGAAGACCAGGATATTCTTCCTGCTGTTCGTCAGTTATTGGCCCTACTTGAATGACCACTCCTTTGCGTGGTACTGTATCTTTGTCGTGTTCCTGAGGGATATATAATCCACCCTTTGTTTTGGTATCTGCAGTTACTATTGGGGATACTATAAGTACCCTGCTTCCTGTGGGAATTCCTAAACCTTTCAGTTTATCATTCAACTCCTTTGCTTCTTCTACCGAGATAAGGTTTAATTCTACTTTTGACATAGTTATTGTTGTTTACGTAAGTTTGACACTATTCTTATTTGACTTCTAATACAGGCTCTTGATACTTTGTATCTTTTGGATAAAGTATCTATACTTATACCCGAGTTTAGACTTTTAACTATACTTATTCTATCTTTGTTTGATAGTTTATTAGCTGTTGCTTTTTCTCCATATCTACCATAACCAGAATTATAATGATTTTTCCACATAGGGTTTCTTCTACCTTTCAAACTCCTACCGTCTTTAATCATTTGTTCTAAGTTCTCCTTTTGTGTTCCCCAATACAAGTTATCAACCGAATTGTTTAGCTTATTGTTATCCTTATGACATACACAGGGCTTATTTTCCGGATTAGGTATATAAGCTTCAGCAACTAATCTATGTATTGAGTATTGCTTACCATTTAATTTTATCCTAAGATATCCCTCTCTATTGATACAAGGAGTTAATTCTCTCCAATAACCCTTTACTCTACTGTATATTTTACCTACATTAGAAATATGATACCCTATTAAATAGGGATGGTTATCTCTTAAATCCATCTTGTACCCTTATGTTCGCACTTATGGTTCTTAATATATTTTCTCTTGATTCATATGCTTTACAGATACTTATGAACTTGCTTGCATTATACTCAGCCTTCATATACCTTTTCAAAGCCCCTTGATAGGCTTGGTTATTTTCAGCTTTATGTGCTGCAGCATCGTTGTTTATGTTACCTGACTCCTTGTAGTAAAGCCATGCCTTGCTATAAGCTTGGTCCTTGGCCTTTTCAAGTTTATCCCTTTTATATATAAGCCTATCCCTTACCATTACCAATAAAGCGTAATTGGATGGACTTCTACGTAAAGACTGATTGACCAGGTTCTCATCAATCATGAGTTCCTGGTCTAAATCAATCTCATAGGTTTTACCTTGAAACAGAATCTTCAGAGTATTTTTCTTAATCTGGGATAGACGTACTATGCCACCTTTTCCTTTCTCCATGAGTAATCCTTCTTAAAGTATTCGGGGAACTTCTTGGGGAACTCCTTGATGGATAAGTCTTTCCACTTACGGTGTTCTTCCAAATACTTCTCCGCATTAAAATCTGGTTGAAGCATTTTTCTATAGTCATATCCAGGTATATATGGCAACTCCTCAGCCATCGAACGTCCGATAGTAAAGTCCATTGACATATCTACATCATTGATTTCAAATTTGAAATACTCTTTTGTACTTGGGTTACGGCAAGTCTCCCATATATTGTATACCGTGAATATATTTATGTACTCGGGGTCTGCCAAATAGTAAACGGCATCATGTACTGTACAGGTCTCAAGTAACGGGGGAAGTATACCCTGTCGTATTTTCCAATAATTGAGTATGGATGCAAACAGAGTCATATCGGATGCAGCTGATTGACATGGCATGTTAACCGATAATCTTACTGCGTATGCTGCCTCTTGCTCATTATCTGAGTATACTTGAGGTAACCTTCTCTTCCTACCAAACAGAGATTTAATATATCCATGTTCAATCAGTACCTTCTCCTGGTTAATCATGAACTTCTTAATCTTGGGATGTTCTTGGAAGAACTCATTCAATTGCTGCTGAGCTTCATCGGGGGTTACTATGATACCAGCTTTCGGGTCAGATAGTTTAACTGCAAGTAGTTTCTTTTGAATACCGTAGATAATACCAAAACATATCTGCTTTGCCTGCTTTCTCCTGTTCTTCCAAACCTTATAATCTGGATGTTGCTCATCACTATAAGCTTTGTTTGCTTCATCGTACGATACACCATACTTCTTTGCTGCAATAGCAAGGTGAGGGTCCTGGCCCTTTGCAAAAGCCTCGAGATAAGTTTCATCCCCGGAAAGGTGAGCCATGATTCTTAACTCTGCCTGAGAGTAGTCAAGTGCCATATATAACTTTCCTTTGGGAGCTACTAACTGTTTCTTTATGTTAGCATCTACGGAGGTTTTAGGTATTTGCTGAAGGTTAGGTTCAGAACTACTTAATCTACCAGATGTAGTACCAATGATTTTGAATTGACCATGGATACGGTCATCATCCTGTACCTTATCATGCCATCCCTCAATATATGTAGTGTACATCTTTTTCAATCCCCTCAATTCAAGAAGATTGTCCAGGAATATAGCTTTCGGACTTTCTGGGTCTTTAACCGTTAACCGAAGTTCTACCAATGTGTCTTCATCGGTACTTGGTTTATCAGTATCCCTATTTGTTTTCTTATCCTTAGTATACTTGATAACCGGGAAGTTGAATCCATTTTTAGAGTACAATAATAAAGGTAAATCAATAGGACTGCCCAAGTTTACTTCTCGGGTTAATTCAAGTTCTTTCTTAGTTGTAAATACTCCAGCCCTGATATTGGATATCTTTTGTTCCCTACTTGCTATCTTCCTCTTATTTGCAGGGTCTCTATAATCCATATCTTCAAGTTCACTTTCTATGGACTCCAGGTATTTGCTTATTCTCTGTTCGGTAAGCCATCTAGAGAATTTCTTTACTCGTGGAAGATTCAAGCAATTAGCAGTTGCTTGGTCAATCTTTGGCTTGTAAGATTCAAGCAATTCCTGATTGAATTCCCTATCAAGGTATAACCCAGTTTTCTCTGCATGTTGGAGTACCCTGGATGCTGGCATTATCAAATGCCTAAATAATGGATACATACCTATCTCAATTAACTTGCTCTCAAAGAACATAGATAATCTTAAGGTATAATCCGTATCCTGGCAACCGTATTTGCATAAGGGTTCCAATGGTTTCTTGTCCCATGGTATCTTATCAAACTTATCCGACTTTTCATAATCCCCGTGTTCTGGTAGATACCTTCTAACCATTGATTTCAGGTCATTAGGTTTCTCCTCGTTTAGGAGATACTTCATAAGCATTCCGTCCAGAACAGTACCTCTAACATATATCCCAAATAACTCGAATATCTGAAGGTCAAACTTCAGATTCCATCCTACTTTAGTTATTTTAGGATTTTCAATCACATGCCTACCAAAATACTTTAACCAACATTTCCAACGAGGGTTGTTATATTCATGATGACATAAAGGGATTGATACACCAGAACCTACCTGAAAAGTTACTGATAGGATGGTTGGTTTGAAAGATTTGTTATAGATACCTTCAGCATTTGTCTCGAAGTCGACGGAAGCTATGCCAGTTCTTAAACAAGCTTTCACAAGCCGCTTGACTTGTGAGAAACTCTTTAGTATAGCATATCTTGACTCCATCTGTGGTATTTAATTTAATTTAATATAAATATTTGTAGTATGCAATAGTTCTTTAGTAAACCATATCTCTGTAGATATCTCTTCAGCTTCTTCGACAAGAAGGACAGTATACCTTTCACAATATACTATCCCTTTTATTTTACTCAAGCTTACTCCTTAATTCTTTTGCCTTGTTAAGGTACCATCTCTCTTTATCCAAGTCCTGTTCTACAGGATTGTCAGGTTTGGTACATACTCTCATGCGATATTTGAAAGCAGTCATCTCACACCATGTAGCAGTTGCTTCTATTCCATAGATACCATCATATCTATAACTTCTACACTGTAGTTATTATAGTGTTTAGGATGATTTACATGTTCGTAACTTTGTGGCATACCTTACTTGTTTATGAACTCTTCGAAGAATGGTAACTCTTGAATCATCTTACAGAATGCTCCCCAATCCTCTCTCAGACGATGATCTTTCCTCTGATGGTATATATTTCGGAGTTGCATATAGTTGGTACTTACCCTCATGAATAATTCTATCCCGAGAGGGCAATTACTCAGCAGCTTGATACGATTCTCATAGCTTGGGTCTTCTATGAACTTATTTGCCAAGTCCTGAACTATGGCTACTACCTCTGGGGTTACATACTTATTGAATGACTCCTTCTTTACAATCTCACCTAGCCTGTGCATCTTTGAAGATGAGGTTACAATGTCTATCCAATGATATCGTTGTAACTCGGGTGAAAAGTAGTTTGGGTATAGAATATCAAATGATACCCTTATCCCGGTTAAGAAATTAGGGTGACCACTGTTAGATGGGGATTTGGCCAAGTTAACGGCCCTCTTAAACGAATCATCCCACTCTTTCTGTTCATAAATTGGATGTCCCCAAGCATCCATGTCTACGGGGAATACTGGTTCTGTGCGCATAGCATTTCTACATGCTATAATTGACTTCTCTAAGTCATACACATCTACGTTAGTAATTTCTACCATCTTAAATATAGTGTGGATAATATTAAATATCCTACTTTACGGTACCATGGTTCATTTATATCCAGGTCAACCGTTCAAGTCCTATTCCTTTTTATATGCAGTGCATATAGCATATTATGGGCTCGCCATTCAATAATCATACCAGCTGTAGTTCTTTTATTTATTGCAAACGTATGGAATGCTGGACTTTTATTTACTTCTTCTCTAGAACGGTTGATTATATCTTCCATATCCTGGATTGATTTAATCCGATATTAATTAGGTATTCTTGTTACTGAAGTACCTAATGAAATTGTACCGCAAGGGTAATCTTTGAATGTGATTGTCATGTTAAAGGTATTTTGTACTCGGAGCGGGAATCGAACCCGCAAGGTCAATGACCGTCAGAGCTTAAATCTGATGAGTTTACCTATTTCTCCATCCGAGCCTTTACAAAAGGGGAGATTAGGTACTGTTCTTCGCTCATCTCCCAGGGCTATAGCCTTCGACTTTAATTATGAGCTTTTGGTATCTCGTACCAGGTTATTGCCCATTGCTAGCTGGAGGTCGTATCTCCGGTTATGACCCCGCATATAGCCCTTGTACGGAAGACAGGATTCGAACCTGCGACCCCTTGCTCCCAAAGCAAGTACACTAACCGGACTGTGCTACTTCCGTATAAAAATGGGTATCAGTCTATATCCCTACAGTCTGATACCCGGAGTGAATCAGGACTCGTTGTCCACAGCGCAAAATAAAGATTCATCTTGTGGACCCAGAGGGGCTTGAACCCCCGACCTTCGGATTATGAGTCCGCTGCTCTAACCAACTGAGCTATGGGTCCGAGTGAAGGTAACGGTAACTTTACTACTAATCTCATGGTTACAGAAAAGAACAATCCCCTCCAATTATACCGTTACCTTCTGAGGTTATCTCAATTCGATTTGGATTGAGGTCTTCAGTTTCACCCAGTCTTTTTTATAACTATGCAAACTATCAATAGTATGATATAGATATCCAGGCTTGATTCCCACCTCGCTAGCTACATATTCCATGAGTCTCCATGCCAGGTAAACATCATTACCGAAGTGGGTTACAAAATCAGAAGACCTTTGGTGATAACATATATTGAGTTGCTTTTCTCCTCGGGCATTCTCTCGGATGAGGAAGTCGTAATACATGGAGCACGGTATTCTCTTTTCTCCACCGAGATAGTTTGAATCGCAGTCCTCATCGAAACCGACTTCACCATATATGTTTAATATGGCTTTTCTTGTATCATTATCATTCCTTAACAATTCTATTACTGCTTCGAGTTTTGAGAATGCCTTACCTTTGTATGACACGGTCTCGTTCATACGTTCTGCATAGGTATAGTCAAAGAACCCACCAACTAAAAACTCTTCCCAAACGTTTTTACGGAGTTCCCATGCTTTACCTGGATTTTCCATCCTACCGCATACTCTCTCTTCGAATTCTGCCTCTGCCCAATCTTTGGACTTAGTGAATACAAAAAGTGCAGCTGGGTCTTCCATGTGAGTTAAACAGTACTGCTCACAGATGAGTTCCTTTGTAATGAAGTCATCATTGCCTTCTATTACCTTGTTTTGATAGGTACGGGGTTTTACCTCATTACCCATTTCCCATAAGTTTCTTGCCGTCTCTGACATTAACTCATAGGGGTTCGAATATATTCTCATTGTTTGTTTTCTTTAATATATTTTCTTATGGATTTTAATAGTTCTTTCAGGTCCTGGATATTCATATTTGGCAATCCTATCCAGTGATAACCGTTAGTAGATATAGATAATTCAATATCTCTATCATACCCATTTTTATACTTGCTCCTGGATATTTCTACACCAAAGTATGGATTACTTTTCCTCTATTGTTTCATGGATATACCTCCTTATCTTTCTTCTAAGTTGTCTTAAATCCTTCCTACTTATATTGGCAACGGTATTAAATAGCCATTCAATATCTGTAGAAAAGGTAATATCCACCAAGCTTACTTGTATATGGAGACTTCTTTACTTCTATATTCATTGCATTGATATTTGCAATTCAATAGACTTCCCTATATTATAACGGTAACCAGTCTTCACTCCCAAGAGTACAGTCTTTAGCTAAGGTCTTAGGATATTTGAAAAGCTCGGGTCTTAATACTTTTATTGCTCTTTTATGTACCTTATATTTTATTTTGTCAGGGTCCACCTCAAGCAGATACTTCAACCTGTCATACCAATTACCGTCGTATATACCAAGCTTATCACTCAACTTAAGTAAGTCTTCATGGGCATGGTACATAAGAAGTACAGTATCATCATTGAATATCTGACTGAAATGTATTGATACATGAAACTTCTGCCCATATCCGAATATATATTCTCCCATACGTTGAATAAGGAGTAGGTCACATATCAGCCTTTTAGTAACCTCGGATGCCCTCATGAATACTGTTATCATGGGGTTATCCATACCCGCTTTTTTAGATACAGTCATGGATAATAGGCAATTCTTTCCATGGGCATGTTTATTATTAAACTGATAGCCTATGTTGAATATCTTTCTATTGTTGATAGCCTCTATAACATCCAGCCTCAGTAATGAAAGACTATTCTCATCAACATAGTTAGCCACTAATGACTTCCACTTTGACATGGTATAATTGAAATGCCTACCAAAATCAAATTCGGGGTCTACCAGAGGTTCTTTAATACTAATGACTAAATCATTTATGTATTGAGCTTTACCAATTCTTTCTATGTCCAAACCAAGCGTATTGAACAGGAATAACCTGTTAAGTCCTTCCCAAGCTTTCATGCTGTTCTTGAACATTAACGGGTTATTCTTTACCTTTACTCTACTCATCTGATTCTACAGTTGATTCATTATCATCCATATCATCTTCGTCTGGTGAGGAGAACGAGATTAGTTTCTTCTTTTTCCTTTCCCCACTTTCTTCAAGCTTTAGCTTAAGTCCGTACTTTTCAGTGAACTTTAAGTATGTCTTCTTTATCGTGTTTCGCTTAAGTATAGATGGGCATACTTCTGGTAAAGGAATACCATCCCAATCACCAATCTCTAAAGATGATGCCAACATGGACTTCTGCTTATATCCCAAGTCTTTCCTTAATACTTTGAAAGCTCTGAAACTGTTACCGTATGTTTTATAACCAGCTTCATCACTTGTCATTAGTTTCTTGAGAGACTTACGTATCTTTTTTCTACGAGCTTCATCATCACAGTTCTCTTTCAAGAACTCCTTGATATCTTTTCGGTTCTGATACAACAATATTGTAGTATCATTTGCCCAAGCAGCCTTGATAACTAATTTTAGCGAGAAGTTATCATGACCGTAGATATACTGTCCCATACGACAGAATAGGAGAATATCTATTGGCAATCGTGTAACCACCTCTGATGAGCGAAGTATCACGGTTATCTCGGGATTTTCAATCCCGATCTTACGAGAGAATATACCGCCCACCAAACATCCCTTACCGCTGCCGTGATTATCGGCAAAATGGAAGCCTATGTGATAATTCCTGTTTACGGTCTTATTCTCTTCTAACTTCCTTATCATCAACTTAGCTTGGTCAAGTACATCCAAATCCAAGTAGTTGGTAATTAAACCTGTCCACTTTGTCATGGTGTACCCAAACATCTTACCGAAGTCGAAGTTTGGGTCGAACTTAGCTTCTGCTATCTCTACCATTAAGTCATAAGTGAATAGAGAGTCGGTTAGGTTGTAACCGACTCCTTCACAGAACCACTCGGTCTTCTTGATTAAGAAGTTTTCGAGTATCTTCTCCCAAGCCTCTATTGGGCTCTTAGTTTTTATAAGATTCATACTAATACTAATACTTAGATTTTTGGCGGAACAGGTTTATGCGATTTTTCTTGAAGTAAATATAGAACACTTCCCTAGAATCCATTCCTATCCATCCAAGATAACCACAGAAGTATATGAAAGCCTTCACCAACTCAGCCTGATACTTTAACTCCTGAGTCATTACCTGAGATTGTTTCCAAGGTTTGTTCTTCAGGAAATTCCTGGCTATATTAAGGTGGTGAGTTATCTTCCACAATATGTAGGGATATTGAAGAGCATAGTTTTCGTGGTTATACTTATGACCACCTTTCAGTAACTTACAGTTGTACTCAGGGAAAGTTTCATAGTCTTTCTCTTCATACCACTTCAATAAGTTGGTTGAGTTGCTGTCAAAGATTACCTCTATATCTCTCTCATCCATCAACCACTTCACTCCAAGGGATTGAGCAGTATATAGGATATCATTCCGTATATAGTTAAAGTAATCTACCGTACTCTGTTCGCATTTGTTATCCCTTACCCACTTCACCATGTATGCCTTGATATCATAGGGTTGAATGTTAGCATATATCAGCAACTCAACGAAGAAGTGTACTGCATCTGCATTTTCCTCATTGGCATTCTGAAGGTGATTGAGTATCTCCGTATACTCTATACAATCACCATTGGTTTGTACCAATTTTGAATGGTTGGCCTCGAATAAGTTCATTACATTTTCGAAGGACTCATAGCCTTCTGATAACTCCTCTATAACCCTTGCAGTAAAGTCCTTTAACAGGGTTTGAGAAGCCTTTATATTGATGTCTACCGGATACTGTGGTAGCCCCTCTATGCCCATATACCCAGACAAGAGGTTCTTTTGCATTTTATATATCTCTTCTAGATACTTGTGTTCGGGAATAATTCCCGGTTCTTCCTTTATATCACGTGAATCCAAAGCGGGTATTTTTTTTTAGATTAAACATTGGTTAATTGTCCTTCGTATAGTTTCTTCGCATACATTAGGAAAGTACTTGTTACTTATTATCGTGAGCACCAAATCCCTTATCCCCTCGAGTTCCCCAATTCTTGGCTTTCTCGTCATACTCTTCATTGGTAATCTCTACCGGGTTTGAAAGTATAATTGGTACATGTATAAACTGCATTATCTTCTTGTTTTGGTTCAGAGGAATCCAAACCTCTTCTGGGGAACCGTTGTGAATACCGATGTGCATTTCACCAGTATATGGACTATCCACTATCTCGGCAGTGAATGATAAACCATCTTTGGTTGCAATCCCGGATTTATTTGCTGCCATGAGCATGGACTCTTTTGGATTGATAAGTACCTTTATACCAGAAGGAATGAGAAGTCTTCCACCTGGTTTAATTACTACATATACATCTTCAGTACCCAATCCTTTCAGTTTAATGTAACATTTACCAAGCATCTTCCGATTGATACCAGAAAAGTCATTTTCACCTTTCTCTCCAACCTTAAGAATATCTTGATCAGATAACTGAGGGATGTAGAAATCCAACCCAGCATCCCCGTCATTTGCTCGGTTAGGGGACTTAACCTCTCGAATCTTTGTAAACTCTAATTGAACCATGTTATTTACTGTTAAATTTACGATATAAATCTCTTGCTTCCTTACGGGTTAACTCGAACTTACTCTGAAGCTTATCGAGTATTTCCTTCTTACCGAGTTTTTCCCTTACCAGTTTACGATAATACTTTTTACAACCTTCCATATCTATGAGAGGTTCCAAATCCTTGAACTGAGTCTCTGCTTCCAACTCCTTACGGGTTTTACCCATGAGAGCTGTGAACTTAATGCAACAGAGTTCTGAATCCCCACACATCTTACATTCCTTGGTTGAAAGGTCGTAATGCTTACCGAAGCAAGGGTCATTACCTGAACCTAATTTGGTGATGTCCATTGGTTCCAGGATATCTCCAGTCTCCAGTTCTTCCCTTACTTCATTAAGTTTGTCTTTCTCTTTCTTCGCCATATATTTGAGTGTTTGATTATCGTTAATATCTAATAGACTTTCTACTTGGGTTACGGCTGGTATTTTCTTTAGCTAATTTAGAAGAGTACACGATATTTACTGAATTATCTTCTGACCTTACTCTCCATCTATATTCTCCATCAATTATGAAGAGAACTTTTACAAACGAATCAGGGACCTCCGATAGTTTTTCTAAAGAATATCTTCTCGGGTATTTTCGGCTAAGGTCCACAGCATAGGTAAAGCCTTCATACTCAAACACTAAATGTATCTTTTGAGAATCTCTTTTTGTACCTTTACCAAACCCTACGTACTTATCAACATCCACCCCATGATTAACCAGATACCTAAATAACTGGTTCACAAACATTTTATTTTGAACACTACTGCCGTACTTGAATTCGAATTCGTTTAATAGCTCATCTAATACCTTTATGTGATTTACCTTTTTCATTTCAAAATAGTGACATTTTATTTTCATACCTCCTCTAAAATTTCCGTAAGTATATATGTTACCGATTTTAGAGGTAACTATATACCGTATACCCGTATATCAGGGATAATATCCCTATGTGCTTGTATACGGGTATATATGTATACACGGGTAATTAGGGTTCATTCAATCTTAATTACCTTCAACTTCTCCTTCATGTAGTAGTTCTTACGATGGTTCCCATGTCTCTTTAGATAATTACCGGGGAATTGAAGGTCGTCCAAATAAGCTTTCTTTTTGTTCATGTGAGTTCTTGCAAGTCGGCCCAATATCTGCAATGATTTTTCATTAGAATCCATTGATGCTGTGTTCTGCAGATATTTCAATTCAGGGAAGTTTTGACCTCTAGAAATAATCGTGGTAGCGATTAGTATATCTATTTTCCCCTCTCTGAAAGCTTGTAGAATTTCATCTCGCCCTTTTGTCTTGTGATGGACATATTGTATATTGTATTGATTTCCGAGATGTTTAACGTAGTACCTGTAAAGGTTTTCACAATGACCAATGAACTTACATACAATGAGTGCCGGCAATCTTTTTCGTCGGATGTTATACTTAGTACGAGACAAAGACAATCGCCAAGCTTTTACATTGTCAGATATCACTTCCTTATATTCGGTGGGATAATCTTCATCTTTGGTATACTTGTAATGGGCATATACCAACTTACAGATAATGGGAGTAGAGTACCCCTTATCAATCATCTCAGCCAGTTTCACCTGGTTTACTCTATCACCAATAAATGACATGATATTCATGTTGTGAACCAGCTTCTTCTTGAGCTCACTCATATAAAGGGTACCACTCAATCCCACTCGTACTCTTGAGTTATACAGATGTTGTATTACTGTCTTATAAGTTTTATTGTCAATCACGTCAGCCTCATCTATAAGTACCATGTCTATTTCCGAAAGGAACTTTTGATACCTGTTTATGTTGCCTGCCAGAGATTGAACCATACAAACGTTAAAGTTGCCCCACTCACTACATTTACTCCCCTGGATAAATGCTACCTTCTCTCCAGGTAGTAACTCTGGAATCTCCTTCTTGAATTGCTTGAATAAGTCTGCACTATTCAACAGCAAGACAGTCTTCAACTTCCTCTTGAATGCTTGATGCAATCCACAGAACACCAAAGTCTTTCCGAAGTTAACTGCCAAGTCGGATGCACAAATAAGGAAAGGAGTATTTCCAACCTTATTATACAGTATCTTTTCTAGAGCTTCCCTTTGTACTTCCCGTAATTCTTTATCCCCCATAGCTGTTGGAATTACTGGTTTAATTCCTAACGGGAGTCTATTATCTATAATTTTTACCTTTTGACCCATCTTGAGGCATTCATTATAAACCTTATTCAAAAGGCCTATCTTGAATTGCCCATAATCCGAGATATACTTTACATACCCATCCCAATTCTTTGCCCTACTATACATCATTATATGCCAAGCATCCGGATGCTTAATCCGGAACATCCCATATAATTTATTTGTGAACTTAGCTGGGCCAGAAATTTCACAAACATTACAGTTCTTTATGGTGATAGTTATCATGAGTGTAGAGTTAATATGAAGAGATAGGCAAGGAATAAAATCACCATTACAATAATACCTGACAGAATAACATAGGAAGCTATAGCTTCCACATCAATCTTCTTTTTCATAACCTTATTTCTTAAAATCATCCCAGTTGGTGTTATCAACTTTGGGACGTGATACAATATTGAACTTGGCCATATAATTTATTACCCTTTGACGAGCCTTATCATTTGATAGGTCCTCTATCTTAGGTATACCATTACAGAACTCGAGTGCATAAAACTGGGCCTGTACAAATGTTTCATAGTCAATACTAATCTCATCTGCAAGATTCCTTGCTCTTACAAACCATACGTACTCTTGAGGATTCTTGTCATAGGTGTTATTGATACCTACTCTATCGAGAATCTCTTTAGTATAATGTTCATATACTTCCCGAGTGAATTTGGGATATTTATCTTCCTTCACTTCCTTTTCAGCCTCATATACATCCATAATCCAATTCACTCTCTGATGTAACCAATTAGCACAGAAGTTATAGTTCACCCTCTTTGCCTGAGACATTAGCTTAATACCAGTAGTTACAAACTCTATATATCCCTGACGAGGTTCGAATCCAAACTTTTGACAGAATTCATTTACAACAGGTACCAATTCTTTAACTGATGCCCATTGCGCATCAGTTTGCTTTATCTTGGTTACTCCTATATGTTTGAGCTGAACTCTAGTGGAATAGATGATATCTGCTAATAAGTTTGCATCCCCTATACTTCCAGAAGCTCTACGAATAGCCTGGGTTTGTACCTTTTTATTCTCCCCTACCACTGAACGATGGTCTAATGAGGATTGCCTTGCCTTATAGAAGAATTCATCGATGAACTTATCACCAAGAGACCTGCCCATCACTTCTTTGAATATCCGTGAAAAGGTAACCCTTGATATATGTATAGAAGGTTCTCTTTTTGCCATCACAATTTCAATTCTGATTTTATAGTTAAAAGTTCTTGATAAGTCTGATATGTCGTCTTTCGTACATATTCTAAAGTCCTACGCTTACCCAAAGAATTGACATCTTCATTATCTGGTAGGAATACCACCTTTACCTTTTTGAAAGGCACTAATTTGAATGCCAAGTCCAATGACTTATCTTTAGCATCAGGGTCAATCAATATGATAAATTTCTCAACTGGACTTTTAATTAAGCGATTTACTTGATATCTTGATACTGCTTTACCTCCGGTTGCAATCCCATTCTCTCCCAGGGTTTCTGCATTGATTGCACCCTCACAAATAAAAACGGTTCGGTATATTTCTAGAGCATCTGCATTATATATAATAAAACTCTTTCCCAAACCAGTTATATCTACTTCTGGGTTGTTATATTTAGGACCAGCGCCCATATATAATCGGGCATTGAAGTAAGTTAATTGCCCATGCTCCGTGAATGGTATAATGATATATCCGAGATACTTTCCAGTATTACAGTATCCCCATCCCTTACGAGCTAACTCCTCTATATTAAACCCACGTTTCTTAAGGTAGTTCCTGGCTGACCTGGCTAATAGAGAGGTGCCCATGGATATATTCTTAAAGCCATCGGGAAGAAAGAACTCCTTCTTACCTTTTAACTCAACCTTCTCTTCCTTGAAAACATATCCAGAATAATCACCTGATTCAAGTATAGATAGTACTTCATGAAAACTATCCGTATTCTCCAGATACATTACCAGGCTTATTGGAGAAGGATGCTCACCACACTTAAAGCAATTACACCTATTATTTGAAAGGTTGATACCGAACTTCTTCTCTCCGCCACAATACGGGCAGTCTGACTTCATCCAGCCTTTACGGTAATCAAATGCTCCAATCTTCTTAATGAAGTACTGGTGCATCTTACTTTTGATATTGCTATTGAGTTTCATATCATCAACGAAAATACCCGACCATGTAAACCATAGCCGGGTAGTTGTTATCTAACTGGTAGTCTTTTACATAATTCCGAAACCAAGTGATGAATTATGTAACCTCTTCTTATCTTTACCAACTCTTCCTCGGCTTCTTCCAGCCTTAAGAAAGTGTTCTTAAAAGGTACGCAACAGTCGGACCTATAACCCAAAGACCTATCGTGAAAGTCTTTGCCGTTAGGGGTAACCTTTTCCCAAGTTACTGAGGCAAGCTGAGAGTTGATAGGTACCCAATCTCTAAAGAAATACCCTAATGGAGCATCCTCAGATGGACATACTATCTCGTACCTTTTACCAGGTTGTCTTCTGATACAGATTTCCTTTGAGGCTCTCCTCCGAAATATTTTTAATAATCGGATGTCCATAATTACATGTGTTCAGTGGCGTGAAACTTTCCTACATGTAATACCGAATTGCATTGAGGACATCTAACACTTTCTTCTCCATCATGTCCTGGACCATAGCTTAAGTCTAAAAATATTTCCTTCTTATTGAAGGCTATTACCTTTTTACACTTGTTACAAGATGTAACGCCTTCTCCAAACTTAGCTAAATCCATAGAATCGATAACTCGTGCCATACAATTTTAATTATTAAGGTTTATCTAAATATCTCCTGAGGTTTTACTTCTCTTTTCGGGGTCTGCATTGGGATTGCTTACCCTTTTCCTTTTCTTAAGTAAGTCATCTACCTGTTTACCTATGGACTCATCATACTTTGCCCGAGCTTCTTTTGAGAACTCTTTCATACGTTGTCTTTCTGGGTCCATATTAAACATTACCCTACCACTTGGAACTCCATCCCTCTGAACTACAACTTCCATTCTCATAATGTTATGTTCCTCTTCATCTTGAGTAGAGTTTAATCCCATGACACATTTTGCATTCCTTATGATAGATATAGCAGATGCGATATCATTATCCTCGTACTTGGTTTCTTGATGCTTAGCACCTTCTCTGGTAACGTGTTGGGCAGTCCATACCGCATCAAGCCCTAACTCATCACCCATATTATCTATATCTATATATACATTGTTGATACGTTCCACATCATCTCTATCTCTGGCTATAGAGGCTAACTTTGCAGCATAGTCAATCATGATGACATGTACCTTGATACCTTTCTCAGTTTCCAATTTCCTAACCAAGTTCATAATGGTATTACAATCAGCAATGGTTGCAGGTACACGTTCGACTATAAACTCTACACCTAAACGTTTATATTTACGCATGTGCCTTTGCTCCATCTTATCGTAATCACCAGTTAACATCTCTCTCTTAGTTTTGTTAAGAGTAGACTGAATCATACGGTCCATTAACTGATTCTTACCGTTCTCGGTATCAATGTAAAGAACATTCTTTTTCATTGCCAGATAACCTCTTGCAATATTGATGAGAGCAAATGTCTTTCTCCGTTTAGGTCGGTCAATTAAAACGAATAGAGAATTCTTAGGATAGCCATCTCCATTACCCAATCTATTTAATTGCCAGAAAGGAGTAGGTACTACATCCGGGTCAACTTTTCTCATAAGCTGACGCATTGCAGTTCCACTAACCATAAGTAATGGTTCATCTTTTTTCTGGGGCTTTGAACTTTGGAGTATTTTGGTTAACTTAGCTTGATAAGTTTCGTATGAATTGTAATCAGAGAAGTCCATACTCTCGTTCAAAGCCTTCAATTCGATATAAGCAATGAACTTATGAATGTTCTCTAATACGATATCTACGTCCTTCAAAGGCTTATTATAAAGCTCGGATATTAACTTATGAATATTGGGGGTGTCGTCCTTGGTAACCAAGTCTACATAATCCCTACCTTCCAATAAAGTTTTTACCTGCTCTACCATTAAAACCTCACTTGGGATTCGTTGATATTTCTTTACGAACTTTACCAAGGCTTCTACCACTATCGAGTGTTCAATCAAAGTAAAGTACCCGGGTTTTATCTTTTGAACATACAAGAGAGATTCCTTCCCTTGTATTAAAAACCTGAGTACTTCCAATTGAAACTCAATAGAAAATGTGAACTTGTTACAGGAGTTTAACCTTTTCTTTACCTTATTTTGTTTCATATATTATATAATATTCATAAGTGTATAACCAATAGTATCTGCTAGATAGTATAGTTCCCTGAGCTCATCTTTGAACTAACTTGAACACAGACGGTGAAATATTTTGATAAAAATTCATACAAGTGGTTACTTATTATATTATATTTGCATTGTTAAATAACTTTACTACTATGAAAGGCAACAACGGAAGTGAACTACACAGATTAACAGAATTAAAACCCTATGATGAGGATTTGTTTAATAGGTTGTATAAAACCTGCAAACCTTTAATCCGTAGGCTGACAAGGGGAGTGGATTTCAGAAGATTCAATCTTACTCCCGATATAATTAACTCTTTTTTCTGGGATAAGTTCTTGTATGTATTTAATAAATACCAAGACGAATATGATGAAGAGAGGTTAAAGGCAACTCTCTTATCTTCCTTGCAAACTTATAAAAGTAAGTTGCTTCGGAATGCTTATACCAAACAGGCTGAGTTCAATCAAGGGTTGACTTCTTTCGAAGTTCTATTCGATAATAATAAAGAGTTATTGGATGATTCCGAAGAGACTCGAATTAAAGAAGAGCAATCTCAAAGATTCCATAAGTATATGAAAGAGCATCTTACTCCGGATGAATACCTGGTGATGCAAATACAATTAGAACCTCCCAAATGGTTTGAGGCTCGTATCAAGGGTTCCCACGGTAAGTTATCTATCCTTCACTTGATTGATTACTTTGAGTTGCCCCGGGATAAGTTTGCAGTCAACATGTTCTCTCAAATGCGAAAGACTATACAGAAGACCTTAGAACAAGCTGCCATAGACCTTAAACAATGAAAAAGGCCAGAGCAAGGTTATCTCTAACCTCACTCCAGCCCCACTTAACCAACTCAACTAGGGTTCAGTTTAATAATTCGATTTGAAAGGATTGTTAATACATGCCAAAAGTAGGCGCGCATCATTGGTAAGAGTATTCTTTCCAATATCGCCCACTACAAAGGTAAGTTGTACTTTATAAGCCTTTAAATCACTGCCAGAAGTACCATTGTTTCCGGATACCGTTACCCTGAACGATTCCAGATCACTTGTAGTAAAGAGGTTTGGATAGATTTCAATGTAGTAAGCTGTATCACCATACTTCTGCATATATGGCCCATATCCATAGGTACCCGAGGAATACTTTTTAGCTATTTGAGTTAAGATAGGACCCCACCTTGAATCTTTAGCAGTTAACAGGTCGGTCACGTTCACAGCCACATCTTTAAAGGACGGACATCCGGGGAACATAATCTCGGTTAAGTCAAATACTACCACTCCATTATGGTAATGAGCATCTACCGTTAACCTTGACCGAGTACCACCGCTTCCTGAGGTAGTTTGCTCTACGCTGGTATCTAAACCAGTATTACCTTTCTCGAAGGTATACCTAAACAATCCGAGTATGGCCCTTGTAAGACCATCTACCTTTTCATTGTTGAGAAGGCTGTAGGCATGTCCCGGGAGTACTGAAGCAGTTACATCTGGAGAACTTATTTCGAATACTGCCACCAAAGTAACCTTACTCAGTAAACCCTCACTTGACTTATCGAAGGAACCATCCCAAAGTTCTGCTTCATTATCCACATGGGGATATCCCCTCGTTATACCCCATTGGGTTGAATGAAGAGAAGCGTTGGTTAATATAGATATCGTAGTATATATACATATACAAGGACTATCTTCTCTCCATTGATATCCTATCCTTTTGCTTACTGGAGCTGAGGGCTTAGCCAATACACACCCGTTGATAACCAACTTGCTAAAAGTATATACGTCGTAGTCATCGCTCTTACTAATGGAGTACTCTATCTCTATACCCTTACCCTTACTGTTCATCTGAGTGTTTAAGTACCGAGTCAATACACTTACATCAGTAGGAACCGTACTCTCCTCCAAAGCCTTAACTCGACTCTTCAAGTCGAGTAGGTCCAGAGGATTGAGTCCGTATGGTTTTACAGGGAACTGACCGTTATAGGGTACTAAGCAAAGAGTGTAGTTCAGCGATGCCATAATATCCTTATACCTAAGGCTTACTCCATCACTGTCCCATTCGGGTCTCCAACCTACCAAGTATATTCCTATGAGAGTGTCTGTATCTTTATTGAAAGATATGTTAGAAGACTCTAACAGACTTAACATTTTTTCATACCCCCAAGAAAGTATTTCCTCCAACCCATATACATTATCGAAAGTTATCCACCTACATCCAAAATTGGATATGCCCGGTGGATTCTCACTACCATCTTGACGATAAGTATGGGACGCTTTTACTGCAAAAGCTACCAACTTCTGAGGATTAGTTAAGCTTGGCCAACCCCCATCAGGTCTTACATCTGTGAAAGTAAGAGTGTCAGGGGCTATATGACATAAGCCGTCTGGAGTAGTATAGGCATTGAATACCTGGCCGGCAGTGTTATTCTTGTTAGAAAGAAATACTCTCCTGGCTTTGCCTAAGATATTGCCTATCCCCGAAGGCATAGTACCGGACCTTTTGAAGATACTGGTTATGGTTATGTTCTGTTGGGTAGTATCTACCCAGTCGAAGCCACAAATAGGTCCTGTACCCCCCATTATAGCAATAGGTTCCATAACCTCTTTAGACTCTATCAAGTCACCGTACACCTGATAGAACCTTGGTTGTACTACACCCTTTACAACTTCGGTTTCATTCTTCTGTGCCATGGCTTACAACTTTAATTTGTCGAGATTTTCATCGATGAAGATGAGGGCTTTGGTGAGAGATTCTACCAATTTCCGGTTTACAATCTCATCTTCGAGTAATGCCACATCATCTGGATTATCCTGGAATAACCACTCGAGAAGTACTCCCCAATAGTTATTACCCATGAGAACAGTGAAGTTAGCTTCCTTGTCAGGATCTCCATCAGATGGGTCTGTCCTATGCTTATAACCGTCGGTGTATGGGAAGTCTTCCTGTAACTGTTCGAATATCACCGTGGCAAATAAATCCGAACGAGTTTGGCCTTTAGTGGTATATATTTCAAAACCCCTTGCAGCGCACCACTCATTCCCCATGCCTGAGGCATTGTTATGGAGTGAAATCAGAAACTTTGCACCCCATCGGGGAGTATCTAATTTGTTTGCAATTTCTTTTCTTCTAGACAGCCCGATTTCGGTGTCCCCGGTATTAGTGAAAGCTACCTCGAATCCCTCTTGCTCGAGACGCTTTGCCAAAGCTTTTCCCACTTTACGACTCCAGAGATATTCTTTATGTCTACCGTCTGGAGATTGTTTTCCTGCTACATCAGACCCATGAGCAAAGTCGATAATAGGCAATAATCTTCGTGCCATAGTTATAATTTTTTAAGGTACATTAGTTTTAATCCGTTGAGATACATACTTACATATTGGTCCATGTTTGAAATGTAGAACTGGTCCTTAGGTATGTATATCTGTTCTATTACCAAATCTTTTATTGCCTCGTTATCCTGAGGCTCAAAGATATTTGAGAGAGGTTTACCATTACAAGTGAAGTTGGAGAATAGTCCGCATAGCTCAGAATATTCATTGTTTACTAAGCTTTCCACTTTCTTTATTGTAAACTCCTTGTTGTCTATATGGTTCTCGAATCTTATTCGTAGTATGGCATATTTTAATATGTGACTCAAACAGTTAAACTCCCTGCGAATCAGTATTTGAGCTTCGGTTATACCCACCGTAGAATCAGCGGTCCCGTCGAAGAACTCCTCTACCTGTTGTGAAGATTCGGATACTATAGATATCTTCTTGTTTAGGTTCCAGATAGTGTATATAAACATCATTACCATTACAAGGACCAATACCATGAAGATACCGAAGATTACTTTTAGAGCTCCGTAGTTGGAGGCTGCTTCAGCTAACTCAATGGAAGATTTAGTTAGCGACTGAACTACATTGTCCAACTTAAAGTCTTCTTGAGCAGTTGATAATAGAAATGAGATTAGGGGCGGCATACTAAGCATATACAATATAGATTACTACTGAGGTTTGTTCGAATACTACTGAACTATCTTTTGGTTCGAAATACTTTACATTTACTGGAAGGTATTTGTTGACAATGTTTACCAAAGTCTCTCGTACCTTATCACTGTAATCAGAGGGATGTTCTGATTCTATTTGTTCCTTTGCAGCCTGAATCTCTTCCTCAGTTGCATCTGGGTTCATTAGCTTCCACTCTTCCAGGAGTTGTTCCTGAATCTCTTTGTCCCTCTTTAACATAAAGTCCCATTGACCCTTTGGTATACCCATAGTGAGAATCATTGGTACGCATTCCCAGCAATCTGTCTCGGTATCGTATGTAGTTGATGGAGTATCGAAGTGAGAGATAGTGTCATAGTTTACAGAACCATCTCCTATTGCCTGGGCAACAGCTTGTTTTGTTCCTTCATTTACTTCGGTGAGAGTAAAGGTTACTCCATAAAATCGGCCTAATATTTCATAAAACCATCGAGTACCTCGTATCTTATATAAAGATATGGCGTATCTTAGAACTAATCGGAAATCAGCGGTAGGAAAACCCCTGTCCTCTTTTACCCAATTCTCTAGATTCTCCTCTGTATAGGGTTCTCCCTTAGTAAGTAAGCCATAGGCATATGGGATGAACCCAAAGTATTCCCAAAGATAATTCAGGAATATCGGATTGGCTTTATCCACATCCAGACATTCCATGAAATTATCTATATCGGGCATTACTTCAGTATCGAAATAACCTGAACATACATCTATGAACCTTTCGAATATACCCTTGCCTTCTGAATCCTGATAAGTATCATTGGCTTTATAGTAATGGTCGAATAGGTTACTGAAGATGTAATCCCTGAAGAACCTCTTAGCTGGATTAAACCACTTCATTGATTGTAAGAGTTATGTTATCCGAACTGATAGTTGGGATATTGTGATTATGAGGGATAAGGTCTACCAGCTTTCCTCCACTACCCATTGGTTGTGTAGTTAGTTGATATACGGTTCCATTTTCATAGTTTGCATTCTCAACCGGTAAGTTGATGGTTAAGCTGAATTTCGACTTGGTCAGGGATACCTCAAGAGGTTTACCATACTGGCCAGACAAAGCCTTTCCTGAAAGGTCCTTGTTAGCATATATCCGATAGAAAGCATTACCATCCTCGATTACTGTTTTAATGTAACAGTTCTCATAATCTGTTTCATGAGTTGCTGTAGTAAATGACAGCATCTTGAAATAGGTTATGTTTAGAGCGGGTACCGATACTATCTCCTCTATATTTTGTGAGTTGATATTTATAGCTATCGGATAAGGCAGTAAGTACAACTCAGTTATAGTTAGGAAGTCAACCATGGGTTGATTATCCATAAGAGCATACAGGTCAGACTGTCTTACCGGTTTGTTGATATCAGAGTTCTGATAGTTATAGGCATCCAGTAAAGCTTTCTTCACTTGATTGCTTATATCTATTGACTTGAAAGACTTCCGGCCGGTTATAGTTGCTGACAGGTATATCTTGGCAGCATGTGTAGAATATACACTTACCCTGGTAGTAAGTACCTTAGAAGATTCCATCCTCTGCTTTACATTGTTGATAAGCTCAGTGCTTGCTTCGGAACCTCCATCTGGGGTAATGTATATCTCTACATATTTGCCACAAATGTAGTTACAGTAGGCTTTATCCACACCGTCGATAAGCATAGCTATTGCCTCGTAATCTTCTTTGGTAATTGCCACTCCGAGAGTTTTGATACTGAGTGGGATATGCTCTTTCAACGTATCGAAGTCCTCATAATCTGAGCCTCCGGTTGTAGCTATAGTGTTTGTCAAAGTAAGTCCAGAAGTTACATCAGTCATCACTTCTGGCACTTTATCGAATTGGTTAGCTGGAATATTACCATTAGAACCGTAAGTCAGGTAGTACTGACCCTTGATTTGAGAACCTATGGTGGGCTTCCTACCAAACTGACCATCCCCGAATACCAGATAAGGTTTCAGAGTACTGTCAAGCTCTACCTTGTATACCTTATCACCAGGATCTGAATAAGCAAAGGTATCTACCAGAATCCAAGCCTCTCCACCTATGGTAAGTACCATAGAACCTTCTACATACTTCTTATCCGTAGGCAAATCACCCAGAGTGATGATAATATCATGAGAAGTGTATGTACCGAGTTCTACTTCGGCAACTGCCTCCTTTTGAGCTACCGGAATTTTATAAGTGTAGGTCCCTTTCTCTATAGTTACATTCCTGGTAGTTATCCATTGTTTACCGTCCTTTGAATTAAAAACGGTATTCTGGGGAACAGATATATCTACCGGGAAAGGGCTACCGTCTTGCATGTATACCGTTAAATCTACAGAAGATGGTATAGCTGATTTGATATGGTAGTCTACCAGCTTTGCATGTTTATACAAAGATGAGTACCTTCTACAGGTTGGAAGGAATGCTTCCCTTGCCATACCATCAATGTAGTAATGTATCACCTCTGCAATACCTGCAAAGATTGAGAGTGTAAGGATAAATATATTACCCTCACTCATATCAGTAATCTCTGGAACCCTTTCATTCAGAGATTGAATTAGTTTGGCTTTTATGTCATTGTATGACCTCTGAAAGGGAGTAAGCCAAGGGTTGCTAGTAGACATTTGTTGTTGAGTTATTTAAGTTATATTGAAAGTTCAGCTCTTCTACCTTCTGATAGTTCTGTATCTTGAAATATATCAAGAGTCGTATGGACTCTTTAGTGGGTTTCAGAGCAAATACCTTAAGAGCAGTTATTCGAGGTTCCCAAGCTGCTATGCCATCCTTTACAAAGTTCTTAATCATCAGATTAAGGGCACTTGTGTTAGGCTCTTCAAGGCATTCCCAAGTTCGAGAACCAAAATCTTCTTGTCGGAATCTTTGACCGATTTGATAGGTGAGTATTGCGGTTAGATTCTGCTTTATCAAAGCTACATCCCCCTGCAATATATACCACCCAATTTTAGGTACTGTCCTTCCATCAGGCAACTGTACTGTTTCTGGTTTACCATCACTCCCAATAGCCTGAGTTAGCTTTACCGGGAAATAAGCACCACTACCAATTGTGTTGAGTTGATTATAGTTTGCCATTAGTTAGGTTGTTTAATTGTTTCACTCTCGATATCCTCCACCTTGGTTTCAATTAGTTGACTTCCAAACCATGATGAAGCAGAGGCTTTTAGAGAAGCACCTCCATCCTGAGGCTTTGGAGTCCAGGATGAGAATACCTGTTTAAGGTTATTGATGTCTTTCTCTATAGTGTTTATCCTTTCTACTACTGAAGTGGATTCGGGAATACCAACTTCCCCGCTCTGCATTATAATTTGCTCCGCATCGACGTTTATGTTGCCCTCTAGAGCTTTAACAACAATATCCTGTTGGATTATTGCAGTTAATACTCCCGTTTCACTTTCATCCAGTATAATCTTATTACCTTTTGGGGTTATAAACCCAAGTACATGAGGCTTGTTAAGTTCTTCTGGCATTTCACCTATTGCCCAACCATGATAAGACCAAAGTGGGTGTCTTGGGTCTCCATTCTCGAATTCTACATATACTATAGAACCCTCTCTTGGAGATAACCACTTAAACCCTGAACCAGGTCCACCTTGCTGGTGTTTTGGATATGCCCATACCTCCACTCCCCTCAAAATACTTGGCAGATATATACATACCTTATTCTGAGAGTCCGGGTCATCATTGGTTATAACAACCCCTCGATATGTAGAGTAGAACCTACCGATTGCCTCTATACCTCTCTGCTGAATTAGTTCGTATAAGGTCATTGTTCTTTAGGACTTATGTTTCTACCTACTTGAAAGTCAGTGTTTGCCTCAAAGATTTGGTAGTCAGCTGGGTTATCGGCATCTTGTTGAACCACAATCTGACGACCAGCTCTTCTGGGATTTTCTTTCTCACCCTTCTTCCAGGATGACTCTCTGTATTTCTCCACCTCAGCTTTTATTTGACTCGGTATCTTCCAAGCATCTGTAGTGTAAGATTCCTCTGCCACATCATGGGCTTTCTGGAATACCTCCTGCATATTGACAGAAGTAGATATCTTGTTCAGTATAGAGTTTCGAGATTTCTTTTCGAAAGTAACCTCGGTAAAATACCCGCCAGTATCGAAGCTATGGTCTACCTCCTTAGCATACCAATCTCCAGAATACCTTTGACCTACATTCTTAATTTCGATAATCTGAGAAGATTTCATGTTGGGGTTACCAACAAACTTAGCCTTAGATTTAATCTGACTGTTTACTGACTCAATGATATCATTGGCCATGAAGTCACCAAGAGTTGCAAACAAAGGATCTGATACTACTCGTACACCTGGTACTTGTATCTCAACCACCATTTCAGCAAGCACTTTATCACCGGGAGTACCGTAGTTGTTACCTGGACTGTACTTACCGTTAGTTGGGTATATGATGGTTATATCACTTCTTTCCTCCAATGCTCGGAATCCCATTTTCCAGAAAGCTTTGTTACCACCATACAGGTATTTGTATTTCTCGGGCACATAGTCATGAGGATTGAGTAATACTCTTACCTTCCTCTTGATTACAAAGTCAGATACCTCATCTGGAGGTTGGGGAAGTCCTACATCGGTTTTACCCGAACGTATGGCATCTTCAAATTCCTTTAACCCATCCAGATACTTCTTCCACTCTGACTCAAGCTGAGAGTTGTATGCTTTTACCTCCTCTTTAGTTAAAGATGGATTTGAAGCTATCTTCTGCTGAGCATCAGTAGGGGATTCATATACCGGGGGTTTTGGAGTAGTACTCCCTATCTCCCTACATACCGATGTACTGGGTACTACAGCCCTTTCAACTTTTGCCATACGAGTTACATCCCTTTGGAACCTTAGAAGGTTAGGTTTGTTCTCTCTTATATAAGCATCTGGCTTACAAGGGTCATCGTTCGTAGGTACACATTGTACTACGTCTGTTTCAATAGTTTTAGTATCAGGGTCAACACTTGAGGCTTTACCAGCTTCTATACTTTGAACGTATTTAGTTTGAACCCCGAACTCAAGCAATTCTCCGGTTCCACCTGCATAGGTATATACAAATACAGCTTTACCGGATTGCTTCCCATTATGTATCTCTACTTGGTTATCACGAGTGTCCACAAAGTTAGGACCACCAGACATGGCTTTAGCTATGCCCACTAACTGAGAGTATTTGTTTAAGAAGGTTGCCGAACCCACAATTGCAGTACCCTCTGCGAATGTAGCCGGTATCGTTCTCAACTTATATCTATCTGGGTCCTGTGCTGGTTTAGATAAGTTCTCCGGGGATAGCTTAAGTATGTTTACCCCTACCAACCCATCATCCAATTTCTCGGAGCTTTGTATTTTCATATAGCAAGGTAAGCAAGGCTTACTTTTCTCGTTGCTCTGTTTTGCCATCACAAGGTTGATTATCGGTTATCACCAAAGCCGTACCAGCTTTCTCTGCATAGTCAGTCACTATTAACGGCATCTTACCGAGTGCTAACTCCTTAAAGACATCCAGATATTCAGTTTTATTGCCCACAAACTTAGAAGGCTCAGCTTCCAAGAACATTTTTGCATCTGCAAACTCTATGGTAAACTTTACCCCCTCAGGAGTGAATTCTATTTGATGACTCTTTACATTCACTAATCTTACAGGACCAGATTTGAAAGAGCTATCGCTGAATATCCATCCCCACTGTATCTTCAAAGGCATCTTGAATTGTAGAGAGGGATGGTCTACAATTCCTACAAAGTCAGTTACTATAGTAAACTTACCTTTGTCACCTTTACCTTCAGTATATTTGTAGTTAAAGTTCTCGACTTCCATACCGATGGGCAGACCATTGAATTCATCCATAATAGGAGAACCTGCCCCATCGAATATAGCCAGGTATGGTGTACCATTACCGTTTACGAGAATTGGTTTGCTATCCTCCATAATTAGGAATGATTAACTCCATATCAGCATGAAGGTCTTCAAAAGGATTTAGTATATCATTGGCATCTGCAATGACTCCCCACATCCCAGAATCTCCATAATACTTGAAAGCAATGTTCTGTATGGTTTCTCCTTCCAGTACCGAATGGATTATATGGTCAGAAGATATGGATGAGATATTTCTTTCCAGGGATATATCCCCATCAGGAAACTTTATTACATAACTGTCCTCATAGGGACTTGTTCCAGGAATAGTTACCATAATAATTTAATTTTGTGTGCCTATTCTCTCGGTATCGGAATTTTCTAGAGAATCTACCTCCCCACCATCTATAATTACTCCAGGAGTATATTGCAACTTACTAGCAGGGATGATTTCCTCCCAGGTTCGGTTGTTCTTAGTTACCCTTTTGAAAGTGAGGGTTTGAGTTGCACAGTTAGGCAATAGCTTAAGATTATAAGGTTGGCTAACCGTATTAGTTATCCTCTGGCCGGTATCTGGGTCATTATCGTACCTCCTCATCATACGAGAAGCATTCTGGAAGTGAGTCAGCTCATAAGGAGCTGCAGCCAGTATGAAGAGGTCATCTTCGAATAACCCCGAATTACCCCACTGGATACGTAATGTAGGAGGTGATGCTGAATACCCATCGGCTCTTGCCCATGATTCCAAGAGTCGGCATTTATTAACCACATCATCTCTGTGGTCCGCATCTACTGAATACCAAGAGATATCAAAAGTTATAGTGTCTTCTCCCCCCGTGTAGAAGTAGAAAGGATTGTTACGACCCATGGATTTAACTGCTGCCCAAGTTGCAGCAGGCTCTACCCTCAATCTGTCAGGACGATTTTGAATTACTAAACTGATTGCAGGTGATACATTCAAATTAGCAATTACAATATCGTTCTTAATGAGTTCCGAAGTAAACTTGTTGGCTATGGTATAATCTACAGACTTAGCCTTAAGTACTTCATCGGGGTTAATACCTGCTGTCTTTGCAGCAATTATGTTTTGATACCATTCGCTTTGAGTTTGAGCTAATGAATAAGAACCTTCCCTGGCTACATGTGCATTTTGAGCATCATATACTTTTCCAAGTTTATTTGGTTCTGCCTTAGCCATTGGAGAAGTAGCCCTGTTAATGAGTATCAGGGCTCTCCATACCTTATTAAGGGGAGATTGGAATATTCTCCCCTGCTCAAGTTCTGTTATTTCTTGAGCTACCTTTCCAACAGGCTTTCCTATGAGTGATGCCATAATTGTTTAGTTTACTCCAGCTGCTACATTTATTTCTGCATCCCTATCTCCGAGATACTCCTCAAGGAACTTCTTACCATCCATATTGATAGTTAAGTGAGTACCCTTATTATCTCGTTGATTGAGTCTTTCAGCATATAATCCGAGAGTCTGCACTAACCATCTCATCTCTTGTATAGTTAGCATTTGAAGATTATCCTTTTGTTTATATCCTTCTCGGATAGCTTTGATGGATGATGCTAAGTCATTTGTAGCCCGGGTATTTTCATCCTGAGCAGACTTATTACCTTTGATAGCACTGTATATCATTGGTCCGAATATGGATATACCTGTGATAGCTAGTCCAAGTGGACCCATAAATAAGCCTACTATTCTTGAACCTAGTCCGAGTAATCCTCTGCCTACAGAAGCAAGAGCACCTCTGGATGCAGCACCAGCTGCAGCTCCAGCACCTCCCATAAGACTACGGGTCATATTACTTGCATTAGTAGTAGTTACCATAGCTGCCGGTACAGGAGTCCATCCAGAAGCTCCTCTACCAGTATTTGCATAATACCTACCATTAGCTCCCATTTTTGCTGGAGTGTTGCCATTGTAGTAGTAAGCAGGCATACCTCCCATAGCAGCTACGGTTGCAGCACTTGCCCTAATACCAGCCTCCCTTTGAGCCATGATAGCTCTCTCAATGTTGAGATAACCCTTAGCAGATATGGTGGCTTGATTCCATCCACCTATCATGAGTCTTACCATGGTTCGGAATGAAACCTGAGAGTCTCCGTTGAGTAATAACCAACGAGCTCTTAGTCCCATCCAGATAGAACCTATCTTTAACCCGACAGCCGCAATAGCAGCAAATCCGGCTATCCAAGGTCCGAAAGGAGTTGCCATCAAATCTCGGAGTTGAGATATTGCCCAACCAACCATATCGAGGAATCCCATTATTATAGGATTCTTATCAAGTGCCTTGCTAAAGGTAGTCATAAGGTTCTCTACAGCAGACTGAATAATATCAATCTTACCTGCAAAAGTTTTCATTCGTCTTCTCACTACCGCTTCAGCAAACCCGGCAGAATTGTTTTGTATCTCGTTTAGCAGGTCAAAGTAACCCTCGGTATCCCGCATGATTGCAACTGCTGCACGCATACCACGTACACCGAAGATACTCTTGAATACAGCATTCTGGTCTACAGTAGATAAACCCTGAGTAGCTGTACCAATCTTTTCCAATATGACAGCAAAGTCCTGAAGGTCTCCGTTAGCATCTACAAAGTCCTGTTTACCCAGTCCCAGTTTTGCCAGGGCTTTAGCTCCTTTGAAGTTAGGGTTGGTTATAGACTGGGTCAGGTAGTCAGCCATATTTCGTATAGAAGTACCTGCCATGGAACCTTGTATACCTGCATTACCTAAGATACCAATCATTGCAGCTACTTGTGGTAACTGTTGTTTCAGAGTTACCATCGATGCAGCCGAGTATTTGATTGACTCAGCTAAGTCAGCCATTGATACGTTGGATGACAGGGCAGCTTTAGTAAGCTGGTCACCAACTATATCAGCAGCCTGTTGACCCTCAAGTTTGAAGGTCCTCATGATATTGGTTAATAAGTCGGCAGTACCTCCTTTACCTCCCAATTCCATGCCGGTAGCATTGGCCATCATAGCAGCACCAGATATCATTTCCTGAATCTGATTTGCATCATTACCGGCCATTGCCAAGTATTTCATACCTGAAGCTATATCCATTGACTTGAACATGGTCCTTAAACCCAATGTCTGAGCTGTTTCTGATAACCCAGACATTTGGTTTTCGGTGGCTCCCGAGATAGCACCTAGGGTAGTCATCATGTCAATGAAGTCTGCTCCAGTCTCAATGGTAGTAGTTAACGTTGACACAATTGAGTTAGCTACACCACTTGCCATGTTAGCGTACGACTGAACTGCAGTTAAGTTAGCCTGTACAGCATTTTTGGCATCCCTATGTAAACCTCGTATAACCGAGCTGGCTTCTCTTGCCTGATTTGAAAACCTATCCTGAAGGACAAGAGCTATGCCTATCTCGAGTTGTCCTGCAGAAGGACTACCACTTGTAAAAGCCATATAGTTTCAGATTTAACGAACAAAAGAGAGATGGCCCTAAGAATGGACCATCTCCTTTTCAAGTTGTTCATAATAATTGGAGGCGGCTTCTATAAATTTCTTCCTGCGCCGCCAGGGGAGTTTTGCTAGAGTATTAAAGTCAATACTAATCTTTGCCTTTATTATGTATAAATATACATCCTCTAGCTCTCCCTGGGGTAGAAAAAATTATCCACAGCCATTACCGGTACCATGATTCTCTGTTTCGTTTCCGGGTCCTCGATTTGAGTAGTACCGTTGAATATGGGATCCATGCCTTTGACTGCAGAACGGATATCCATCATATCCTGAGAAGAAAAGAGTCGGAAGTTCTTTACCGGCTCGTAGTTTTCTCCCACCTTCAGTTGGAGGTTACGTGCAACCAGTTCCTGATTCTTCGTTCTCTCCTTTGCTGGAAGATTCATTACATAGGATTCACCCTCTGCACTTAGTAGGTCGAAGCAAAGCTCTTTACCGCTTTTGGTAGTTATCTGAATACCCTTGCTTTGCTTTGGTACCGGATAGAAAGGAATTGCATTGGGCTTTGCTTCCATCTCTTCCATAGTTGGGATTGTACCGTAGTCGAAGAGGAACTCTTCCTGAAGGTCTACTTCGTAATCTAGGGTTCGTACCTGACCCTCTGCTGGGCCTTCCCAATCATAACTGAAATCAAGAATCTTGCCCAATGAGAAGATTCGTGAGTTCAACATGATTGCATACCGGTCAAGTGAGGGCATCTTCTGTACATCCTCTGCACTCAGCCATCTATTTGCTGTAATGTCTGTGTCAGTTACGATACCAGAAATGAACTTAGATATGTTCATAAATGTTCTGGCATCTACAGGGTTTGAGAGGATGTCATCATCCTCTCCATTCTGTTCCCTTATGGTTACTTCGTAACCACTGGGGAGTTTGAAGGTAAATTTCTTACCGTAAAGGGTTTGGTCTTCCATGTTGTTGAGTTGTTAAGTGTATTCCGATTAATATAATCTTTGACAACGAAAGAAGGGAGAGTTCATTGCAGAGCTCTCCCTTTGTGATTAACTTATTACAGCTTCTCGCAAGTATCTACAGAGAACTCAAGTTCCTCCAGAGTGTTGTCCGAACTCATTCGGTCTAAGTCCTGTCCATTTACTTTGCAAGGCCATACTCCGGTACAAGTCCAAGAGTTAAGGATAGATACGCCATCCTCGGCCAGCTCGTTGATGAGTACTGTTTCCTTATACTGACTTGGGGTTAAACCTCCACCGAGCAGCATATCCTGAACCGACATCAGCCAGTCCCATAACCAGGTATCAGAGCCCGAAGTTGTTTCCAACTTTGAAGCAGTTAGGTTTCCCACAGATACCCGGCCGCCTGTTTTTACATCGTAGTTTACATCCCCGTGTGATACCTGTTCAATACTGATTTCGGGAATACCCACCTTCTGAAAGAGGAATGCGTTTATTGGATGCTTGACAAATATGATTTGCCATAAAAACTTCTTCCTTGGGTTTTTTACTTTAGCTCCTGCCATAGTATTATCTTATTTATTGGTTAGTTTTACTGGGCAGAGATGGATATTTCACCGGTGCTCTTATTCATAGCAATGTCGATGATGACATCCATTTCGATGTCCTGCATTGGAACAACTTCTTTGTACTTCAGCTGAGCCTTGTACTTACCCTGGCGGACATCGGCCTCGTTGTTAACCTGAAGGTCTTCGTAGCTCTGAGCATCCTGGTCACCCAGCCACTCGTATGAGGTAATGGCATTGCGGGTTTGCAGGTCGTCCAGAATATCCTTTGCTTCGTGGTATATTCTTTTCCACGACTCGAAGGTATTTGGCTCTTCGATGTAGCTCTCCAGAATAGGCCGGAGATTCTTCTTCAGATACAAGTTGAGACGTACAATGGAAATGAATTTCTCGGAATCATCCACCGGATTAGAGGTGAAACCATGCCAAAGCATAGTTCGCTGACCCTGAGTACGAGTGCTCTTGATTACGAACAGGTTCATGTACCACTGAGCGAACTCGTTAAGAGTATCTACATCAGCAGGACCTCCGAGGTTCTTCATTACCGGACCGAGTGCCGAGGTTATTACACCACGGTTCATACCGGAGAATGAGTACCACGGTCCGTAGGTAGAAGCACATGTTGCATCCAGTCCGGCTACCGAACCAAGTACATCGCATTTCTGGAGAGAACCGTTTTCGTTGTAGTACTTGATACCACCGCCGAAGTATGCTACTTCCTTCTTTGCCCCGATAGCCTGCACCAGAGCTTTCAGAGCAGAGAGAGTCTCTGCTACCGTGGCTGGTGTACGAGTGCCCTTAGCATATTTCGGTACCTCCACATACAGCATGTTCTCGAACGTATTGTGAACATCCGTTCCTACCGATATATACACTTTTGTGTAGTCATCGGGCAGATGCTGATGGATATGGGAAAGGATTACCGAGTATGCTTCGTAGTAAGCTTTGCTGGCCTGATAAGCCGAAAGCCACTCATTAGCCGTAGGAGTTGTACCTGCACTACCCTCCGAGCATTCCATGTATACATTTGAATCACTGGGTTCATCGGCACCTACAGTTCCGGAAGTAATCTTACCTATAGTAATCATCGAGTTCCAATTAGAGAACTGACGAAGAATAGATATGATATCTTCCATTGTTTGGATACCGGTAGCCAGGCTCTTCATAGTACCCTGTCCATCTCCTTCTTTACCCTTAATGGCTTCGAAGGTAATATTAGGAGCATTGTCCAGGAAGTTCTGGAGAGTATTCACGTTGATAGAGGGGTTAGTTACTCCCTCGGCGGTGTTTGCAGATACAGCCGAGAAGAACAGCATTTCATTAAGTATGCTGTCAGAAATGGGTACATTGGAGGTTTCATCCCTTGCACCGTACTGAATAATGCTTGCACGGAGAGTTGGTTCCGTGGACATATTCAGTTTCAGATAGAAAGGACGGTTGAGATTTAATCCCGTATAATCCAATACCGGGGAACCTGCTTCCTTAGTACGGATAGCCATGTGCATAGTCAGGCTGTTCTCAGCACCACTCGGGTCGGAGATTACTATAGAGATTACGGAAGACCCGTCAGGAACAGTTACCGAAGGTACTGCCCGTCCCTCTGACCTAATTACAGTCATGGGTTTTGCCCATCCGTAAGTAGCCCCCTTACCAGCTACTCGGGATACCCGGACTTTTGCACCCATTTCAAGGGCTTTAAGTATGTTCGATACCGAACCGTCCGGAACTATTTCCGAACCGAAGATGCGAGCGAACTGTGATGGGCTTGAAATCAGGTCCTGAGGGTCTTCGAACGGGCCCTTGGTAGTACGAGCTACCATGTTGATTACGCCCAACAGAGGCACACTCGATTGTACATTTAGGTTCTTGAAGTTGAACCTAACTCTTGGAGTCTGTGGCATATTGTTATTGATTAAGGTTAATTGAATTCTTTATTCTTGGGGGGTCTCCTCTGAATATACCAGAGTTTTTTCTCCACTTGGAGTATCTACCTGAACCTTGTTACCCTATTTAGATTCCTCACTGGTATTTAGAGTCAGATTTATTTTAGTAGAACCTACCTCGGTAGCATATTTATTACTACCGTCTTCGCTAGGATAACGGTTTAAGGCAATAAGTAGATAAGTATCACCATTCTCATCAGTACCTAACAGTTTGAACCTCTTTTTCGATACTACATTGCCATCGGTATCATAAGAAGATATATTTGAATCTATATAATCCAAAATACCCAGGAGTATATGGAGGTTTTTACCATGACGATTCCTCATGTCATTTTTCATAACAACTTCCGTTATTAGGTTTTTAACTCTTCTTTAGTCATACTTTTGATTAGTTAGCATATTCAAAGAAGCCACCCCCACTAACCTTAAAGTATGAACCTTTATTGATAGGTGGTAGAGGGGGGGTCGGGTTATTTGGGAACCTTCAGAGTGTAATCGGCATTTTCTAGAAGCACAGAAATATCTTTTATTGGAGTAATTACCTCTGGGGGAGTATTTCCCTCTAAGAGGCAATCCTGTACTTCAAATTGGTATACCTTTTCCATTAACCCGTTATCCAAATCCGACATGTTATAAAAATTAACTATCCGGAGGAATATATTCCCCGTGAATAAAAACTTGGGCTCATCGTAGGGTTTTAGGTAGCCTCTTTGAGGAACTGCCCAGAACATAATCTGATGCAACAATCTCAGGTGTTCTGCAGAGTGTGCACACAGCCGTATGTTCATGTATTGTGATAGGGTTTCAAAGGCTACTTCTGTTGCAGTGTAGCCTATGCCCTCTTCTTTCTCGATTACCTGTTTCGGTAGTCCGATATCTCCAGGATAAAATCCTTCTGAATCAACTACGATACGAGGGGTTTCTTTAATACCTCGAGAGTGGTTATTACCCACTCCAAATATACCGACGTAGAAACCCTTATTATCGGTAATCTTTTTGAGGTCTTCCTGGAAGCGTTTTGCATTCGCTTCACTTGTTGGGAGATAGTCTTCTGGGTTTATAGTGTAGCCCAACTTTATAGCCATATTTAATAAGGCCACGTATATGGACCTCTCTATAATTTCCTGAGAATTTACCATTTTACTTGATTGGGTCTTACACCATACTTTTGAAGTTCTTTACGTATCTCCGTTAGGATAAGTTGCTTGAGCTTATTCTTACCACCAGCGGCTTTGAGAGATGGTGCCCACACGGGCCGGGGTGGAATCCTACCATCATTGGAACCGAATTCCAACATAATGGCTAGTTGGTTCATAGTTAGCTTCTTCTGTGAAGAGCGTCTGATTCCAATGGGTAATCCTATTAGAACCCTCGATTTATATCTAAACAACCCAACTGACCTGGAATACAGGCCAGTCAGGTTATAGATTGGGTGTTGTCCATACCTTTCGATGGTTGAAGGAGCCAATGGTTGCCATGTTACTCCTCCACCTACTGGTGGTATTCCCAAAGTTAGTGACTTCTTTACGATTGCAAGGAGGTTGCGTGAGAATTTACTCACGGCTTTATCATATCCCCTCTGCATACTTGGCCCAAGGTTACTGACTAAGGATTCTACCTTTTGCCATTCACCATTGAGCTTTACCTGAAGAACAAGGTCAGATACTTTGGGAAGTGTGATATTAACCTTCATTGCCATTTGTTAAAAATGTTTACCGTAAAAAGCTTTCAGTTCTGTATATGCAGTTCTGATTACACCATCCTTGTGATAATGGAACTCACCAGCATATCCTTCTACTCCCCCGAGTTTGTTTGCCCATTTTTCTGTCCAAAAGTCGTAGTAGTTATTAGCACTGTTGTGGAACAAGCAGTGCAAGCCACTACATAGGCCAACCGTTGGTAGATATAATGGACCCAAAATTCGGGATTGTATACAATGGCCAAACTCGTGGTCATATACCGGTTCTTTTAATCCGGACTTCTCTGAAAGGAAGATGTAGTTTCCTAAACTTACACCGCCATTCATTGTGGGAGCCACATAGAAAGCAGTGTTTCTTTGTTTAAGGCTTCTTTTCTCACCTTTTAGAACTATCCGGTATATAAGTCCGGCAAAGTTTTGTGGTAATTGCCAAATATACAAAAAGATATGTACCAGAGTATGCAAGAACTTGCCCAACTTAGTTTTATGGGAATGTTCTTTTAGGATACTAGACATTGCCTATTTCTCCTTTGCGTCAGCCTTTGCTTTTATCTTGAGATAATGTGCAAAGTACCCAGCAATGAAATATGCTATCGGGTATATGATGAGCAGGAATGCTACCAGCCCATTATCCAGCCATCGCCAGATACAGGAGAAAATTATTACCGATACAATAAGCAGGCCGATATATAACCAGCCAAGTTTTGAGATTTTCATGTGGTATGTAGTTTATTTATACCAATCTACGTTTATAAAAATATGAGATGTACCATTTGAGGCTATCACACGAGTTTGACTTGTATTTGTTACTTTCTGACAATACAGAGTATACACCCTGTAACCTGAAGTGGGACTCATACTGAGGGAGTTCATATGAAGGTGTAATACTGTATTTGTATTTGCTAAGGATGTAAAGGATGGAGTTATATTATATGGGCATATAAAACATGCCGTAGGCTTTTTATTATTAAACGATTGACCATTGACAGTTACCGTTGGATTACTCTTACCCGTATACCAAATGCTTGAGCAACCATTGAGAGTTAAAGACCCTGAAGAAAGTTTGGTATATGTCATAGGAGCCTGGTAATTCTCATCTATGGATATACTAGATCCATTAAGTTTAATGTAGCTTATAATTTGGTCATTGGTAGCCTTTACACCTAATTCAGAGAAGTTATCTTTAAAAATGATATACAACTTACGTGTCTCCATTTCGAAGTAGAAAGCCGTGAATAAGTCAGCTTGAGCAAACCCATCCCACCACATCATACCTACTCCAAAAACATCACCAAAGGTCTTAATGGTGTTGTTACCAGTCATCCACTGTAACTTCCTCAGAGCATCTATCAGAGTATCCCCATTAATAATGTAAGGGTCTTGGACATCATCATACTTAGTAATATCCGACCAACCCGATATTACTAAGTCAGCTATACTTCCGCTGCCACCAAATTTAATGGCCTTACCGGCTTTTATAGCAGCTATCCACTGATCATCAGTTTGCTCTGAAGGATTGCTTATTGTCCAACGGTTCCTGATGTACACTTGTTCACCGGCGGTATCAAACAGAATACCATAACAAGTAGTACCCGACCAGGATACAAATCCGGGAGTAGACCCATTATTACCGAGTATCTTTACTTTTGCAGAACCCACCAACTGATACAGAGCTTGAAATGCCTGAAGTATGGTGGAGCTTGAATTTATACTCGGAGCTCCTTTACCGAGAGGGGTGAACCCTGTTAAGGCTGCAGACATAGCCTTGAAAAGATTAGCTATCTTCTGCAGAGTAGTTTTCTGTGTGGCTGATATCTGAATTCGTTCAGTACCAGCTGGAGTTACCTCAGTAAACTGAGAACTACCAATCTCATGAAATTCTGCCATATCTTATTCCTCTTTTAATTGTATTTTCTCGTCTTCTAAAGTTTTCATGTAACCCCCAAGCTGTGTCCTTAGGTACTGAGCTTTGTCTATTTTGTAACCTGCCTTCTTGTCATCGTAGATAGATACTACACCTTTGAACATAGCAACTATCAAGCTATCAGTTCTTTGAACTACTGTTAGGTAAGCTTCTGCTTGTTGTGCAGTACCTACATTTGCTGTTGTAGTCTTGAATACCAAAGTTTTCCTTCTTTCTACGCCGGTCAGGTTTGTATCAGAAGTTATAAGGGATTCAGAGCTTCCTTCTATCCCAGTGTAGTCAATGTAAAAGCTATCACCGGAACCATCATTCCAAGGTATAGTAATTTTTGCCATACATTAAAGGTTAAATTTAGGGGCATAGCAGAGATATCCCACCCTGCTATACCAAGACTCCTTAGCACTATTATTTTGGAGTAACTGTAAAGGTAGTATTGGTGTCCACAATGACCTGAACTGCCGAACCATCCTGAGGCACATCGATTTTGGTCGGTGTAACTTCGATGAATGGGTCACCAGCTGTCTGTTTCAGAGTGGCCGTTGCCTTCTGACCACCGCTTGCCGTTGCAATAATCTGCTGTGTACGGGATTCGATGGTTTCATTCGCTGCTGTAGTCAGAGTTAAACTGAAACTGTACTTTGCTTTTGCACCCGGGTCACCCGATATATCAGTACCGCTTTTAGCTTCGGCTCCGTTTGCAATGAACTTGATTGCCGTTAGGCTGGCACTGATGATACCTCCAGTACCTTTCGAGAAGGTAATCCTCAGGGAGTTGGACTTACCAGTTAAGGTAATAGTACCACCAGCCTTGTCTACCGCAGGATTCTTGTTATCGAACTCGATGAACTCAGCTGCTGGGAGATGGTTTGCTACGAACTGTTTCTTCACAGCAACACCAGCACCTTCTACTTCGAAGTTAGCAATTTGAACTACACGATTACCACGGTTAACGGTTTCGGCTTTTACTTGGAGAGTAGTATCACCAGAACCTGTCGACGGACTGACAACTACACCGTTCTGTTTTACTTCAGCCATTTTTTTTTTTTATTTGGGTTTCACTTTGAAAGTCGTATTGGTCTTTACTGTGGTTTCATCCTCGTAATGATTTATTTCACTCAATTCAAGAATGTATTTGGTCAGCTCTACGTACTTATCGATGTTCTCCATATAGGAGAGTATCCTTTTCGTTTCCTCCGGAGTTTCTCTCTTCAGTACAACAAAGAAGAGCAAAGCCTCATCATGTGCCTGAGCAACCTGAGTATCACCGGTTGGAGAATATACTTTACCATTGATTACAAACTTATCCTGAGCCCAGTCAAAGTTCCAATATCCCTCTTTGGTTATATGTCCATTCTCTTCCAGTGACCTTTTGGTTACGTATAACACGATATTGATACCATCCAGTTCACCCGAGATGGTCTCTTTTAATGAAGGCCATGTTCTTATATAGTTATACTGGATTAAGCCATCCAGAAAATACGGTTCGTAGTTATTACCAACATCTTCACCGTAAGACAGAATCTGGTCAAATCTCTTTAACCAGATTAGAGGTTGTTTTCCTGCATCCACTTCAACAAAGTCATTTACAATGGCCTTGTATCTGTCCCATACTCCTTTTGTAATTCTTTTCCTCCGTGCCATACCCTACTTCTTTACGGGGAAGCCTGGGTCTGGGCCATCGAGTGGTCCTGGCCTCCGGTGGTTAACTACTTTGGGAACTACTACCTTCTTCACCGTATGGCAAATAGGTAGATAGATGGAAAGTCTTTCAGCAAGCATACATAGGTTTTGTTTGAGTATATCAATAACTCCGCCGGGTTGCATTGCTTTAATAACATTGGATGAGGCTTTAGATTCAGAGTCAGTATCGTTGAAGAATTCTACCTCAGTTGGACCTGTTTGTATTCGTTTAACCTCACCTGAACCTTGGCTTGACTCTGAGGGTTCGGATTCAGAACTTGAGGATGAGTTACTCTCCTTAACGGATTCTGCAGTAGCACCAACCATCAATGAAATCTGTACGACCATGAAATCATAGGCTGCCAATTCCATAATTAGCTGGTTTTCTAGAGCTTCATAATACAACTCATTATTAAATTCCTCTATGGGTACTTCGTGATTTACTAGCGGCTGAATATACAGCTGCCATTTTTCAATAAACTGTTGCTTCTCTTGAAGAGAAAGTTTACCGAAGATATCCTCAGGGATATAAGTATCAATCAGCTCATAGATACTGCCAGGCAACTGGGTATTTACCTTATCACTAACTCCAATGACTCTTGACTTGGAAAGGTTAGCTCCGCCTACGTTGTTGGTTATTGTTACCTTGACAACATAGTCACCAGGAGTTTCATAAAGATGGGAAGCAGTTACCACACCTACATGTGATTCTGTCTTCCCATCACCAAATGTCCACGTTACTGTAAAGTCATTGGGTAATTCATCAGCGAATGCCCTGAACCTTGCATTGAGTCCAACTATGGTAGATAAGAAATCTACCGTTTCCATAGCTTACTCGTAGTCTTCGTCCTTCAGCTCATCGAGGATAGCATTCACCAAGTCGAGCTTGGTATCACCCTCTTCCGGCTCAATCTCCAGGGAGATGGCCAGGGCCTTCAGCTCTTCCGTGTTGAACTGCTCCTTGATTTTCTCTGGAGCCTCTTCTGCCTCGGCGAGGTCTTCGAACTTCTTCTTAACGGCTTCCAGGTCTACCTCCTTCTTAGGAGCAGGGGGATTAACCTTTGCACCGCCGGCCTTGAACTCGTCTGCCTTAGCTTCCTGAAGGTAACCGTTTGCAATAGCTGCTTTGATTACTCGAGTGTTGAACTGTTTTTCGGTTATCTCCACAACTTCGTTACGGAGAACCTTAATCTTGGAAGCCTGGTCGTAGAAGATACTGGCCTTCTGATTAAGTTTTATGTACTTGGGACTTGCCATAGTTAAATTGATTAAAGGGAGCGGTATAATACCGCTCCCAGGTTTGAGTTGTGAAGGTTACTCGATGATACCGGTCAGGTAGTTGTCTACGTTCATGTAGTCAGGGAATCCATGAGTTGAGAAGTCCTTCTTGGCATCGATGAGGATAGAAGCATCCTGGTACATCTTCGAGAAACCGGTCGTCAGCGAAGCATAGATAGCCTCGGTCTGGTTCGATACGATTCGCTCCGACTCCAGCATGAGCTGTTTTGCAGTCAGCTTAATCATGGCAGCTGCCGGGTCTACGAGCATAACCTCGTTTGCCGGAGTTCCGCCATGAATGTAGAAGTCTGCCGAGTTGGGAACCGGGGTCTTCAGGTTCAGGCGGGCATCGGTAGTACCCGACGAACGCAGCTTGAACTCCGGAAGGTCGAGAAGGTCGAGTGCCTGCTCTTCGCCGCCGATAATGGTACGGAACTGACGGCCCATACGGGATGCCCGAATCCATACCCGGAGGAGGTCACGATACTGGATTCTCTTTGCAGTATCGCCTACGCCGATAACCGGGGCCGACTCGGAACCGTCCAGTTTGTTACCCTTGACGAGGACATCCATTGCCAGTGCATCCATGGCATAACCCAGCTGAACGCCGAAGTCACGGAGGAAGATAGCCATGACGTCCATCGATACGTAGCTACGTACCTCGTCGGTAACCTTGAAACCCTTGCCGATTTTGAAGAGGTTGACCGACTTCTGGCCGAAGGATACGGTACCCAGAGGAATGGTCTCAGCCTCGTTCACCCGGGCAGGGTTGGCGTCGGACATGTTGACGAGCGGCATGATAGCGGTCAGCCCGTTGATAGGCTGGTCGGAAGCTATGATGTTGGGATAGAACGGAGCCTCTCGCATACCCAGGTAGATTGCCTCACGGACGATCTCCGGCACGAGCCAGCGCAGTTCGGGATTCGGCATCGAGTAGATGTTCTCCATCGTATCAACTTTGGGATTGAATCCCACGGCCTTGAAGTAGTCCTCCTGAGTTATGCCGTATTTCTCCTGGAGCATATCTCCCAAATGAATGTCCACCGGGAGACTCTTGTTGCTTCCCTGTCGGAAGCCATCCATGTTCTTTACGATTTCGGGAAGCTCCTTTAAGTACTGCTCCCGAGTTAAAGTTTTTTCTGCCATATTGAATTTGTGTTTTCAGTTATTTTACCAGAATCTGTACCAGATCGTCCGCCTCGGCCCCGTTGATGGCAATGAACTTGGTTTCAGCACCACTTACCGAAGGTGAGAAGTTGGGATACGTACCACTGGCATCCAGAGTACCGTCAGTCTGGACATATGTAGTTTTAATCTCATCCTTTGCGATACCGTGAATGACGGCAAATCCTTCCATCATTACGGTTACTTCTACCCCAGCTGCCGTTGCAGGGTATGCAGGGTACTTGCTGTAGTTAACAGCGATACCGAGGTATACTTCACTTTCAACTCCTGTATATGGAGAGATGGTACCATCGGTGTTGAGTTTTACCGGCTGACCCTGAACGATGGTGTCACCGTCCTTTACCGGAAATGCCTGATGAAGCTTGTGCGATTCACTTTTGTAAATCACAGCCTGGGGGGTTCGTCCACCCACTTTGTGTAAGTCTGCCATAATTTAATTTAATGTTTAAGTTACTCTTCAGTTTTATTTCTTGATTTCGCCCCGGAGTTTCCGGTCTGCCAGAGTCTGAGCTACGTCACGAGTGGACTTGGGAGCCTGGTTCTTCTCCTCGTCCTCTTCGGGATTGATAGAAGAAGCACGGCCCACGTCATGAGAGCCGCAGTGGTTGCAGTGCATCGGGAATTTCTCTTCCAGCTGGGCGTCATATGTCTTACGCAGAGCCTTGAGAGTTTCCATCGTAGTTCCCTCATTCTCCAGAAGTGCCAGGATGTTCGAGTCTACGTTCTCTTCTCCGAAAACTTTTTTGTAGGCTGCCACAGTTTCCTCACGGAAACTCTGGATGTGGCCATCCCAGTTTTCTTTTGCCTCCTTGTACGATTTGAGGTCTTTCTCGAGATTGGTCTTCTCTTCCGTGAGAGTCTGAATCTCCTTGTTCTTTGCCTCGACTGCCTCAGCAAAGTCCTTGTTCTGCTGTACCAGAGTCTTAATCTGGGAAAGAGCCAGCTCTGTCGAAACTTCCTGACCTTCAGAAAGGGTCAAAAGATTTTCACCAAAGAGACTCGTCAGCATCTGCTGCAATTCTTTGTCCATGTTTGTTTTATTATTTTGGTTATTGTGGTTACCCTTTCCGGCACCCTTTTCATTATTAGATTGGGTGGTATTGTACTTTATCTCTTTTTCTGAAAGAACCTTGAAGTCGAAGAGAGATACCCGCTTTGCTGGGTTGTTAGCATCAGCAGCCTTGTCCTCAGAGAAAGAATAGTACTGACTTCCTGCATAAGCAGGGCTGTTTAACTTACCACTCTTGATAAGTTGAGCAAATGGGTCTGCTCCGTGCCATACCAAAGAAGTCTCTTTGTAGGAGATAATCTTTGTAACAACCCTACGAATGAGTTCTCCGTTTTCAGTGTAAGTTCCGAGTTTGGAATAGAACTCCCACATATCCTCGAAGGTATGAGAAGGTTCCCATGCAAACTCAACTGTAACCGAATTGGAGTGGATAGATGGTGGGTCCATTTGAATACCACGAGCAATGCGAGGATTTGATAACCCATCGATTTTCATGATACCGTTTATACCTGCCGGAATAATTATTCCGGTTTTTTCATCCTTGTAGGCTTCCTGCCATTCTACAGATTTAACTGCACCAATAGCATTGGCTACATCAGTCTCATGGTCAAGGTTTACTGACTGACCCACAAGCAAAGGCATAGATTCCTTCAGAATATCTGCCGGAAACTCGGTTGGGTTATACTTCTTTGCCACGATTGCGGCAGAAAGCATTCTGAACATCGGCTCTATAAAGTCATTGTCCTTTGGCTTTAACATTTCTGGAGTTACATTTGGCATGAACTGGTTGACATTCAGAGTGCCTCCCCACATACCAAATCTTTCCAGGGACTTCTTAGGGTCTTCACTGAAGTTGCCAGTGCCCTTGTAGAAGTTTTCAGAAAGAGAGTGAGCATCTATAACTATCTCTGGTACATCAGATACCATCAAGCTATGAGCTGCACTTAACACCATCACATCGGTGTTCTGTTGTCCCTTTGGCATAATTATCTTGGTTTACTGTCTTGATCTCTTCGTTTAGGATTTGGATTATTCTTATCTCGGGTTCTACGGTCGGACTTATCCTTATCATCTTCCCGTTTCTTTTTCTTCTTACCAGTGATAGTATCACCCGTACCTGAATCATCATCGGCTTCAACGGGTTCTCGAGGTTCGGGTTGGTCAGGGGCCTCATAACCCATATCACGAGCAAACTGGTCCTGACTGATTATACCCTGATTATAAAGGGTTACATTCACCCGAGCACGGTACTCACGAGCCTGTTGTAACTTGATATCATCAGAAACAGTAGAAGTCCCGAATTGAATTGTTATTCCCTTATTATTGAACCCCGCCAGGCGCAGTTCTAGAGAATAAAAGAACTCCAGTACAAAGATTACAAGGGTTTGTATATTTTTTAACTGGGATATCATCTTTGACAGCTGTATACCAGCTCCACCCTCAGTACCAGATTGTGATGCAGAAACCCCTATGATAGAACCATTCACTCCCAAGCCATTAGCAACAGATTGCTGATTCATGTTCCAAGGAAGGTTAATGTTCTGCATAGAAGCCGAGGTAGACTTCAAATCAAATTCGTGGTCATCTATATAACCAACTACAACTCCATCAGACATACCACCAACAATGTTGGTTTTCATCTTTCGGAGCGTACTGTTCAGACGTTCTTGGTAAGTTTTTTCACTTTCACCAGCAGTACGAGGAGGTTTAGCCATCTTTGCTTCCAAGAATCCAACCATACCCATGATTTCCATTATATGTTTGAAATTCTTCCTCATAGTATGCTGACCAGCAATGGAGTCCAGAGCAGACATGAAAGGAGGTACTCCGTACGGTTCGTCAGTGTCGTTGTACATCCCAATATAACAGTAGGTCTCGGTATTCAATTTGATAAATGAATCTTTAAGACCGTCTACTATACGTGGATTCCTTTGATATGGGTGATATACTCCATTGTTTTCTCTCTTAAACCTGATAGTCTCGGGCTTAATGAAAAGAATGGTTTCCAATCCAGAAAGTTTCTTGTTTGGTACTCCCTCTGCAGATATTGCACCACTAACCAATAGTTGAACAATGAACTTGTTTACCAACCCGTCTATACCTGCAGTATACCTCGACCACCTCTTTGTAACTTTCTTTAGATGTTCCCTCATCTTGGTAGACTCCTCAGCCGTGTTATTTGGGAAGTCAATGGTATGACCAGTATTGGACAGCTTGAACATGTCCTGTAGTGCAATACTTACATCCGGGTTTATTTTGTATAAGTCCCGAATGATAGGTATTAGTTCAGTTCTGAACGTTGGGGTAACTAAGTTCGTCATACCATTAAGAGTGGTAATGAGTTCAGAGTTCCCCACACCATCATCTGGTTGAGAAACCCTGCCCGGACTTATTGAACCCTTTCCTTCATCTTTGTTCTTTGATTCTACAGGCTTTGACCTTAAGAACCACCTGATAGGATTAAGTTTCATGTTATATAAGATTGTTTATGGTCTACTGTGGAATCACTACAGTGTTAGATGCACTGTGACATCTGATATGGTTAGTGATAGCCTTTCCAAAAATAGCGTCATCTGAATATGTCTCACCTTCCAAGTCAAGGTCCATAGAAGAGTTGTTCATCCTGTGCTTACCCCGAGCAATAGGTCTTCCTGCACCATCATATATGAATGTGTAAGCTTCTTGTACAAAGAACGGGTCTTTCACGATTACGTTTTCTTCCCGTATATCCTTCTCCAAGTTCTCAATGATGACAGACCTATTTTTGGTTGTGGTCAACCAACCAGGGAACTTATCTTCTTCAGGTCTATTCTTACGTTTCTTCCTAAGAAGCTTAGTATAGAAGTAAAGGTTTGGATAACCCTCATCCTGAAGTATGGTGGTCACCGTCATACCAACGTCATTGGTCTCAGGAGCTAACTTAGCAAAGTTATACTTCTCCCCGATATCACCAAGTAAGCGGGCATATTTGTTCAAGGGTATTCTGCCCTTGTATACTGCAGCTTCTTCTCCATCTCGGTCCATACAGGTGAAAGCAGAGTAGTCAGTACCTCGTCCAGTAGCACAGTCTCCACCAATGAAGTATTCCTTATTTGGGTCTGGCTCATTGAATTCTTTGTATTGACCTTTCAAACGTGTATTGATAATCGGGTAGTCGAATAGGCATTCCTCAATAGCTTTGATATCGGCCAAATCGAATACTGTATTACCAGATGATAAGAAGTCACCATCTATCTCCTGAGCAGTTCTCTTTGGACCGAGTGCAGCAGACATTTCTGCATACCACTTCTCATCTCTGTCTGGGTGCATCTGCCAATACAGACGTATGGAGTTGAATGGATTACCTCCAGATATAGCATCTACCCAAGTACTGTGGAAGAAGTTACCTACACCATAAGGGGTGTTATGAGACACGTAGTCTTCATCAATGAGGTAAGATTCATCGTGTTCAACGCAAATATCGTAAATGGTATCGTAATACTTTCTAACTACTTTAAGCTTAGAAAGATAGATACTTGTATACCTTTTACCAGATACAATGCGTTGAATATAAGGTTTGTTCAGCTTAATTCCGAACTTATATTCAACCTCCTTAGATATCTTATCTAACACTCCATAATAGTAACCAAGCTCTTGATAACGATATCTTATGTAAGCTACTACTCTTAAGTCGTAGTTGAATCCACCTTTCAGCTTAGACCCAAGCTTCATGCCATAAGAGTATTTTGCAGCTTTTTGACTGTTCTCAGCTACGGTAACTATCTGGAGATTGGTTACATAGTTGTCTGAAGGATTGTTGTTAATGTGGTCAACTACATATCCTTCTGGAATTTCTCCTAAGAATACTTTAGCCACCAGATTGTGGACACATATCTTTTTCTTTTGACCCTTATTCCACAACCTTATATTTAGGTATCTCTCCCTATTATTACAAGGTCTTGGTAACTTCTCTACCCTCGTCCCATTCTTTACAATGAAGATTCTTCCCCAGTTGGAGACTTCATAGTTTGGATAACCAGGTATTGGTTTGCATATCTCCTTCTTAGGTTTGATAGTTACTTGATTCTGCTCCAGACCACTTATACCAGTATGATAGAAGATAGCTGGTATATCTCGTTTGATTATCTCTGAAACAGGTAACCAACCATCAAGAGTATACAACTTATGTTTTGGAGTACATTTAATAACCCTACCTTGCTCATTGTGAACTTCCCAAGTTTTAAGTACACCCTTATTTACAGAACCAAGTACTCTCTGCCACTTTCCAGTATGTGATAATACTCTCAGTCCAAGATGTGATATATCCATCTTACCAAAAGTTTTGGGACAAATAGAATCTACTCTGAATGGCCCATCCTTGCCAATAATCTGGGTATCTCCCGTAATACAAGAGTTTACTATAGCAGCACCACCGGTTGATAGAGTAGGGAAAGCTGATGCCCAGATGGTTGAAGCCCACCTTACGATTGCTGCCTCATCAATCACTAACAACGACAAAGATTCAGAACGACCAGCTTGGTCAGAGGTTGGAATAGATTCTATTACAGAACCATTTGCAAACTCTATAGTTGATACAGAACCAAACTCTCCTGCACGACCATTAGTAATTGGCTCTTGCAGATATGAGGGTAGATTCTTGTACATGAACTTAATCTTCTTTAGTACCTTCTTTGCTACGGTATCCTTGATTGAGATAATATTTATCTTCTTGTTAGGGTGATACATTGCTAACCAAAGACAGTAGAGAGAGATTAGCTCAGTAATACCAGCCTGACGAAACTTTAGGATGATATTGAACCTGTTGAGCATGAATTGGTATAGCACTGCCTTCTGAAAAGGGTAGAGCAAGAACTTTACCATGCCCAACACTGGGTTTATCACGTAGCAGAAAGTAGAAAAGAAGAACGGGTCTTTCATCACCCTAACCAGAGTTTTAAGCTGTTCAGGTGTAATACTCGCATCTTCAACTAATGTCTTCTTTCTTGCCATGTCAGAAATTGTATGAAATTCTTAAGTAAGGATCGAGACCTAAATTATCCCGAAGCTTAGGATAATAGTTGATATTCAACCCGGCTTCATAATTAAATTTACTGGTATTGTACTTCAAGCCAAAATCCAAATCATGGAAGTTATGTACTGGTCGTAAGGTATATTGAATCACTGGATTGAATCTTTTAAGGAAAGGTGTTTTCTTATAGGTTAATTTTCCATCCAGGTAATTATACTGATATCGAGAATAGTTGACTGTATATTCTTCTGTAGCTGATCTACAGTCTGTATTGAATGTAGTGATAGATAGCTTATCTCGATTTGAAAGTATCTGCAATAACTTTGGAGCCTTTGGATAGTTAGTTAGAAATAACTCATTGTATTCAATCTTGGTTGAATCTTTCTGAATGATAGTAACTACTCTATCAACATATTCAATACGTTCAATAGGTACTGAATCTATCTGATAGAGGAATACCATCTTGGGCAACTTAAAATTTGGAAATTCTACCTTTGCTGTAAAAGGTTTATTAACCCAAACCGTATCAGGTTGCTCAGTAGAATTTTTAATACCTTCTTTTAATTCCGAGTTTCGGTTCCATAGCCAGAATATGGTTAAGGCCATAAATATAAGGATTAAGATTAGGATTACATTTTTCATTTTCTGTATTTGTTATTTTGTTCTTTTTCATTACCTTAAAAAGTAGATATAGCTTTAGCTATAGACGATATCATATACGTATATAGATATATAGATATACTTTTAATGTATATCTATTATCACATGGGCTGTACACGTATTACGCATACGTATATAAGGAGGCTACCTTAAAGAGTTTTGGGAATCTATTGGTTCATAAATCTTTTAGTTATGCAAAAGGCAATTAAGTTTAGGGATTTACCCGAGGTTAAAGAATTGAAAGCTAAGTATACTATCATTACTATAAAGAGATTAAGGCTTAAAGCTAAGCAGGTCGAGATAAATAATAAATTGAAACAAATGTACAAAGATTTCAAATCAGATCCGCTTTCTTCAGACAAGTCTTAATCCATAGTGAGATTTCATATACAGTCCCCTTGGTTAAGGTATTCCTTCCCTTATTTAACCAGTAGGTTGGATTAGCCTTATCGAAGTATACCTTAAAGTTTTTAGGAAAGCCCATTATAACCCTATACTCTTCAAGGCCTATAATCCTTCCATGAGGATTGAATTGCCTTGAAGATGGTCTAACGGTTAAGGGATAACTTCTTTTTCTATTACGGTATACCCCAGGAAGAGTCTTCATCTTCTGGGTTCTCATTGGCCATTTGTAGTCATTCTTAAACTCTGTTTTCCATAACTTTCTCACTTGAGCTACAGTTAGAGTAGTTTTTGACTTATCTGCATAATGGTACATTGCCAACTTCTTATCATCCGCTTCTCTGTAATTTATATCTCTACGTACTTCTTTCTTCAATTCACATAGATTTTTAGGCTTAGTGACTTGAAAAGTATGATTAAAGAGGTCGGGATTAACTTTAGAATCTTTACGCACCCCTATCAATACCATACGTTTCCTACTTTGTTGGGAATTACCGAATACCGAAACGGAGTGACAGTGAACTATAAATTTATAATCGGGTAAATTATGCTCCCATTCCCCGATAGGAATAAAATCTAGAAGCTTTGGGAGGTTCTCTAGCATAAATATTGAGGGTTTGAACTTCTTTATACTGGAAAGATATAAATTAAGGGTGACATCCTCCCGGGGTTTTCCCAAGGATTTTTTTCTCGAATAGGAGAATACAGAGCTATGACCACATGAGGGAGAACCGAGTATTAGGTCAATTTTGGTGTTTTTGACCTCTTCAAGGCTCCTTACAAACGGTATATTGCCAAAATTGAGCTTCCATTGCTCCTCTTTTTTGGAGTGAAATACTGCTCTTGGCTCTACATTGGCTATAAGATGCTCTTTAAACTCAAAAAGGAGCGCCCCTTGGGCTCCACATATACCTAAGACATTCATTGGAAAATAGAATTTTATAATATATACCGGAAGGTCTTGCAAAGAACTAGCTTTGCTATTGTTCTAAAACATATTTTATGATGAAAGAGAATGTTCCCTGGATGCCCGGATTATATGTAAGTGTTGACGGTGATATCTTTAAGTTAAGGAATAATAATTGGGTACAGTTAAGGATATACCACAGTTTATCCAAGAATCATAAATACCGTCGAGCTTATTTTTATTTTAGAGGAGGAATACGTTCGGTTTCAAGATTAGTAGCAAAAGTTCATATACCTAACAAATATAATAAACCTTATGTGGGTCATAAGGATAATAACCCACTAAATAATAGGGTAAGTAACCTATATTGGTGTACACCCAAAGAAAATACTGAAAAAGCTGTGAGAGAGGGTAGAATGAAGCCTGGGGATAAACGAGGAGATAGAAACCCTTATTATAGAGTATTCGGAGATAAACATCCAAAATCTAAATATAGCAACGAACTCAAGATAAAGATTTATAAATTCTATCAAAAACATCCTAATTGGACTACTAAACAACTTCAATCTAAATTCAAAGTTAAAAGTTACCGTCCTTTACGTAAGATTATACGAGGTGAAGATCCTATTATAGCTGAATACTTGAAGGAAGTTGAATAATCTATATTATATTGCATAAAATAATAACAAAACCTATGAAAGTTGGTGATTTACTACTGGTAACAGGACCTGCCTTCTTTGAAAAGACGGCAATTAAGGAGAGGAAAAAGGGAATTTACACCCTTGAGAATGGTATCAAGACTGATAGAACTCTTCATCCTCTAAATTCGAAGTACAAAATTGAAGTTTTCGATGAAGAAAAGTACAAAACTATGACGGCTCAGAGAACTTTAACTCGTGGTATCGATAAATTAGCCGCTATCAATAAGAAAGGCATTGAAAATGCCAATATTATTAGGTATGCAGCGGCTAAAATAAGCCGTATCCTCGAAAAACTCGGAGATATATGATACGATTCCTCTTACATTGGGCTATAGTTAACATACTCAGTTACACTGCATATAGTGGTGGAATGGCTTGGAAAGCTTTGAAAGAGCTTGACAAGGAATATGAAGGTAATGAATCTTGGTCCAAAGGTAAAAAAGAAGCTATACAAACACTCATAATTTGCATCACCTGCTTAATCATTATATCATGTATAATACGCTAACAGCTACTCCCCCGACTTGGTTGGGTTATACCCTACTCATCATGTATGTTTTAGGGTTTATTTTTTGTATCTTTCTGAAGAGTGTAATCCAGGAAACTCCCTTAAAGAAAGCCAGTAATCCAGTAAGGTATGGAGTTTTATTCCTTATTTGGGCGGTAAGTCCGGCAGTAGTAACTGGGCTGTTTATATTAACATTCAACGTACTTTTCAGAAGTGGCAAGAAGACGAATCAACACTGAGATAATTCTCCCCGAGGTTAGTGACCAAGAGAAGAAAGAAATTCCCGTGTGGGATGCCTATATAGAGAAAGTAATACTGGACGGAGATATTCCAAGCTTGATAGTGGACAAAATCTATGGAAAGATAAACCCCTTGATAATGGGGTGTCCTCAGAAGTTTAGTGGTAAACTTAAAGGTAATATAGAAAATATCCTAACCGATACTGAGGTAGGTATTTACAAGAAATATGGTATAACCTACTCCAAGCTTAGAGTAAAGAGGGAAAACTACGATTTAGTAGTTACAACAAACCAAGACCAATCATTTGATATCTGGGAATCTTAATCACAATTATATGGCAGTAAAAGTTTATACACCGGGTCAGTTCTATGCAGCTGGTGGAGTAGTAGAAGAGATGTTCTACGAAGAAGTATGTAGAAGTACATTGAGAGCACCGAAACAATACATTAGGAAGAGGATAGGTTTTGTTTCTTCTTTCGAACAGGTAATCAAAAACCTGAACAGTGAAGCCTGGAGAAAGTTACACTATATGAGGGCTAATGTGAGAGGGGTTGATTATACATTAGTACATGACCCGGAGAATAAGGATTATCCATATCTATTTGTAGAGACCAAGTTCTACCTGAAACAGAGAGCAAAGATTCAAGAACCAGACCAGAAATAATCATTACATTCACACAGTTAAAGGCAGGAAATTTCCTGCCCTTTTCTTTTAGTCTACATAGTGGCTGCCATTTGGAACTCCTGGTTACCGTCTTGGTAACAACCTATTCTGACTAATTTTTGGGTACCTTCATCATTTAAGAATAAGACATTGTTAGGTAAGTATAAATTAACACCCTCTACCTCCATATTCACAAATACGTCTGGTATGATAATCAGAAAATTATTATTGTGTGCTTGGTTCAAACACTTTAGCTTTACCCCATCAATATGGCCGTACATAAGGTCAGAGGCAATACTAGAGGTAACTACTGAATTAGAAACCACAATCAAAACCTCCTTGATTGTGGTTCTTAATAACTAACTCTACTAACTTCATATCATCTTCTTCAATTATAGGTATATTACCCGAGTGAAACATAAGGAAACTCATAGCTATATGGTTTATGGATTAAAAGTAAATTACTATGATTTACTTCCTTAATAGGAATAATAGGGCTTGTCCTTTCAATCTTAGGCAACACTTCTAGAAAATATCTTCAAATATCAGGTGAGTTATTTATATTTGGAATATTTTGCATTCTGGTTTGATTTCTTGGGTGGTGATAAGAATATAGGGGGTCTATAAGAACCTTAGTGATAACCTTTCTATCCATGATATTTATTGGGGGATAGGTTTGATACTGAATCCAGGATTAAGGCCTTTGATAAATTGATTAAGGTTTATGAGGCAAAGGTGTATGGGAAGTCCTTATAATGGGAGCCTTAAAAATATCCTGGAAAAATTTTATGAAGGGCCTTTAGATGGGTTCTTCATTTTGTGTATGGAGAGGGGGTGATTAGGTAATGGATATATACCTATGTGGTATTGGCCTTTCAGGAAGAGCTTATCACGAGGAGCCTAAGGGGGCTAGCAGTAAAAAGGGGCCACGGTGTCCCTATCGCAAAATTAAATTTTATTAAAAATAGGGGACATATTATGTCCCCTATTTATTTTTTATATCCTCAACATTTTAAAAATTAAGTAACATAACATTAAATTTTAATGGGTTTAACTTTATTTATTTTTCTTTTCGGTTTCGTTCATTGCCATTGCAAGCAAGAAATTTTTAATCGTGTCCTTTTTTTCTGTATTAGCATTTGCATCGACAATGCAAGCAGTATTTATATATACTTGCTTTGAATATTCTTGCCACGCTTTTCTTAATGCTTTTCTTTTTTCTTCATTTTTAGAGGTTGCAATAAATTCAGCGATAAAAGAATCTAATTTTTTACGTAGCTTCATTCGTAAATTCTTTTTTTCTTTGTCTGTTTTACACTCCATAAAAATTTCCTTGCGATAAATTGATTTTCTTTCGCTGGTTGAAAAAATTTCGTTTCCGATTGCTAAAATTTCATTTGCTTTCATAATAGTAAAATTTTTAATTGGTTTAACTTTTATTAGTTTCTTATCTGTATTGCGAAGATACAAATAATATTTTTAACTACAAAATTTTAGACATTAATTTTGATTATTTTTTCCTATAATAGAACGAATTATGATAATTTATACCTATTAATGAATTGGGGGGGGGTTTGTTGGTTTAATGGTTATTGTTAGTATGATGGTTTGTTGGTTTAATGGTT